>Ga0257124_1000550_pt1 | contig 39982 bp, 43 predicted proteins | sample SI106_150metaG_FD_190154 | JGI IMG/M metagenome (GOLD analysis project Ga0257124, IMG submission 190154) | Marine microbial communities from Saanich Inlet, British Columbia, Canada - SI106_150 | ecosystem: Environmental > Aquatic > Marine > Inlet | place: Canada: British Columbia | collected...
TGATATATAAGGAAAATTATAATACTTTGTCTGAAGCTAGAAAACGAGAAAAATATTTAAAATCTCATTCTGGCCGAAAGATACTAAAGCAAGTAATTACAGATATTATTGGGGAGTAGCCAAGTGGCCCGTCTCGACGAGGCGTCGAGCCGAGGCGGATAAGGCAACTATATGAAAAATGCAGTAGTTTATGTACTATACAGTGAAAAGGATTGCAGAACTTATGTTGGTTCTACTAGTGATACTGAACGTAGAATAAAAGAACATAATAATGGAAAATGCTATTCTACAAAAAATCGAAGACCACTAAAGTTGATATATAAGGAAAATTATAATACTTTGTCTGAAGCTAGAAAACGAGAAAAATATTTAAAATCTCATTCTGGCCGAAAGATACTAAAGCAAGTAATTACAGATATTATTGGGGAGTAGCCAAGTGGTAAGGCAACGGGTTTTGATCCCGTGTACCGGGGGTTCGAATCCCTCCTCCCCAGCCAGACAGTAACTAACTCATCAAAAGTTTAAAGCAAAAAAGTTTTACAAGAATACTAGTTCTTGGAATTCTAGTAACCACAAGTTTATTAATTATATTTTTATTATTTGGAAATGAATAATAAAATAAATATTTTTATGTTTTTGATAATAATCCTCGGGATTATTTTTATCACTATGATGATAATTATACTTGCCGGACATTTTGATGATATGAATAATACTGACATAAGTAATTCTAATATAAATAGTAGTAGTCTATTTGATCCGGATAAATATGTTATCAATCAAGAACATACATGGGGCGAATATACTTTCCGCTTATATTCGGAAAAAGATAGTGATTATGTGGGTGGTTATGAAATACTATTAAATAATCAGGTTGTATATTCAAAATATTCAACAGATGCAAGAATTGAATCGTCTGGTGTTATTGATAATATGATGGGTGAGGGTACTAAAAATGTGATAATCTCATCCTATTCTGGTGGAGCACATTGTTGTCATGATTCTTTGATTTTGTCTATAAATGAAGATAAAATAGATGAAATTGATTATCTGAATGGTGCTCATGCACCATTTGAATTTACAGATTTGAATGGTGATGGTGTATATGAAGCAATTGGCTATGATTGGACTTTTGCTTATTGGCTAACATCTTTCCTGCAATCACCTGCACAGGAGGTAATATTGGAATATAAAAATGGCAAGTATACTATTTCTGAAGAGCTTATGAAAAAACCTCCACCTTCCGACGAAGAATTTGAAGCATTGAGAAGTAAAGTAGATATTAATGGTGATGAAAATGGAATAAATTTATGGGGCACAATGATCAATTTAATTTATACAGGTCATAGTGATATTGCCTGGAAGTTTATCAATGAAGTTTGGACAAAAGGAGAAATTTTACAGTCAATCTCGTATGATGAGGAATACAGTAAAGAAGAGTTTATAAAAGGGTTTATTGTAAAATTAAAATCAAGCAGATACTGGCCGGAAATAAATAAGATGAATGACTGGACTGACTGGGGTGATGCGATACTTACAGAAACCGGTGAGATTGGAATATTAACTGACATACCGGCATTTTTGATTCAGGATAAAGTATTGACCTATACTAGAACAGTGTTCGAGCATGAGGAAAACGAACAGGAAGATCTGATATGGGAGGGTGACATTACTTATACCGTACGGAGTGCTGAAACCATTGACGATTATGCAATGAGGTTTGTGGAATATGACTCTGAAACGGAGCCGGAAAGCAATCAAACATGGCTATTGTCGGATGAAGTGTGGCTTATAAGTAATATGTTAGATTTTGGCGGAGAAAATTCAAAGCTATCTATTCCATTAAGACCGGTCGTTGGGCAAGTAATACGGGATGATTTCACAGATGATATAAGAAAAGAAAGGGGGGATACTCTTTATCAATGGTGGGTAGAAGCTGATATCCCGGCTGAGGAGGTATGGAAGGATTCTGAAGGTCCTTGTTTTCGTATCAGCGAAAGAACTTTAGCTGATGAGTATTATATTATTTATTGTTCAGATATTGGGATTATTACACAAGGATATAAACATACAGGTTCGCTCATGCATTATGAATGGAATCTGAAGGAAATAAAGGAATTGGGTGATATATAATAAAAATAATATTGAACATTAAATTTTATTGATAATATAATTATTTTATGTCTAGTATAAAAACAAATGATATTGAATGTTCCTCTTGTAGAAAAAATCAAGAGGTTACAATTTACGAATCTGTAAATGTAACTTTAAGTCCTAATCTTTTGGAAAAAGTAAAAAATAGGAAAATAAATAATTTCGATTGCAAAAATTGTAAGAAACATTTTGAAATAATGGAACGTTTTTTATATCATGACCAAGACAAAAAATATTTTATATGGTGTCTTCCAGATGATATTTTTACTGAAATAATGGATAGTGAAGATGAAAATAAGTTGTTAGTACAATCATTCAAAAAATCTATAAAAGAAAACATATTTAAGGAAGAAAAGAAGTCAAAACTGTATTCATTTATTTTACCAAAGTATAAAATTCATGATGTCGTTTTTGGTTATGATGAATTATTTAAGTGTTTGGGCTGGGAAAATAATATAGATTTAATTAGTACTAAGCAAAATAAGACAAAAAAAGAAGAAAATGAGAGTAAAGCATTAGTTATTTTGTATGAAGAATATCCTGAATTAAAACCAGAAAACGATGAAAAAAATGAATTATTTAGTAAATTTCAATATACTTTTAAGGAAACCGCTGAAGAATTTGATTATAATCAATCTGAATTAACTGAAGATGAGATTTTGAAAATTGGTAGATATGTTATGTATAACATATTGAACAAAAAGGCATTAATAAGAATAAATAATGTAAAACCAAAAATATTAATATTTACTGAGGATATATCGAATGCCAATATAGATAAAATGAGTTTTGAAAAAGATGGTTGGGATGTTGTCATATTCAATGAAATTCCAGATAATCTATTGGAAATTGTAGCTAATGAAAATCCAGATTTAATATCAAGTGAAACTCTTCCTAGCAAAATTGATGGTTATAAATTGCTAAATATTTTATCAAAGGATAATAGGCCTGATCATTATTCAGTTATTTTACGAGAAAAACCTAACCCTAATAAGGGAAATAGTATAAAAAGTATTGACGATAAAGCATATCTACTGAAAGGTAGTTATTCAATGAATGATATATTTGATATATATAGAAGAGTTTTAGGTCTTGAACCTAGATTATCTATAAAGATTAATGTAGACCTTACTGAGTATCATGCTATGATGAAATCTATACCAAAAAATCTACCAATAAAGGAAAGAACAAAATTAGTACTAGAAGCTATGGATAAGAAAAGTGAACTGATGATCAATGCTGGATATGTATTTATAGATGAGGAATGGACAAAGGTAGATAATAAACAAATACATGAAGAAGTTGTCCCTGAGGGTAGAAATGATAAACAAAAAAAAGTAAATACTAAAGATTATTCGAAAGATTCATGGGAGAATCTATGGAAAAATATATCCAAGAATTTAGTAAACGAAATTAAAGATAAACTTGGCATGGAAGATTATAGACGACTTTCAGCTATTATACAAAAATATGATTTATTTCATAGAGTCTATTTAGGTAAAGGTAAAAAAACCATATATGGTTTCTCGGAATTTTTGAATCAGTCTGCAAATTTATTATGGTCATCATCGGAATTTTTAATAATTGATAAATACTGTTCAGCTTCTATTATATTTTTGTTTATTAATTCTTGTAGACTATATGATAGTTATAATTTTTCACATGCAATGCTTGCAATATTTGAAAAAGAAGTACATAAAAATGAAGATAGTGCTAAATATCATGCAGAGATGGCTAAAAATTTATATAAATATCTTGAAGAGAATAATTATTCTAGAAAGTATGTTAAGCAAGTTGTGGGTTTGAAAGATATTGAGAATGCAAAAATGATGAAGGAAAGAATAGAGTTAATATTAAGTAAATAGTAATCACTATTAAGTATTTATTAAATAGGAATGAAGGAATCATTAAGAATAAAAAATCAACCAATTTCAGAAGAACTGAACGAAGCTACAGATAGACTTGCAGAAATATTATATGAACAAATTATAGGTAATAAGGATGAATAATGATATGACAGAAATTAGAAGGGTAATGTATAAATGTGCAATATGTAAAAAAAGAAACACGCGTACAGAATCTGCATCATTAGATACATTTGAAATAGCAACTATATCAGATTTAGAGAGGAGGAGATATTTATTTGATTTCAATATATTGGCTATTTGTTGTTCCAAATGTGGTTATTGCGCTTCGAATATAGAAGTGGCAGATGATGTAAAAAGAATTAAGCAACTGATTAATTTTGATGAATATAAAGTAATAATTAGTAATAGTAATAGACCTAAGACTGCAAATGGTTACGTTTGCTGTGCTTATTTAGCTGAAAATGATTTAGATAGTGAAGAGTCAGCATATTATTGGTTATATGCAGCATGGGTATGTGATAAAGATGATTATTGGAAGAATGCTGGAATAGAATGTAGAAAAAGATCAGCAGAATTATTTGAGATGATAATAAAAGATAATACTATTAAAATGCCACCTATAGAGTATTCATTACTTATGATAGATATTTATAGAAGAATAGAGGATTCCACTAAAGTAGAAGAATGGAGAAGAAAACTAATGAATGAGATATATAAATATGAGAATAAGATAACTAGTAGTTTTTCATTGTCTAGCTCAATAAAAGAAGATACAAAAAAGAACAATAAAGAAGATAAAAATGATTTAGAAGCAAATAGGGAGGATATTAAAGAAAGAGTGGGTAGAATAAAGAGTAAGGTTGAGGAAAAGTTGTACGATTGGTTTGGAGAATAATGAATTGAGGGGGGGGTACTTAAAATAGGTGAGGAGGCCGAGTACTACCCGAGAAAAGGTACCGGAGATATAGGGAGGGTTACCTAGCACATTTGTAAATCACACCACAAATTTAAGGAAGGCTACTAAAAAGGCTAATATAAGACATAAATTTTGGTGGTAAAAAGAGGGGGTTATATGTTAGGGAATGATGGTTAAAATGGTGGAAATCAGCACCCCTACACCTTAAATATACCCACTGAGTTGATAATGATTGTCATTGAATGATAAAATATATATATATAACACAAAGGGGTGGGGTAAATAAGTTAATAGTGGAAACTCTCTAAAATATTAGTTTATACTTAAATACAACTATATGGAAAATGAAATTCAATTGACTAAGGAATTAGTTAAAAAACACAAAAAACAGTTACAGGTACAAAGTGTATTAACAGGGGTATTTATTTTAGTATTTTTTTACCCATTTACTAAAGCAAATTCTTTAGGAAGTTCCATAGTTTTTATTATTGGAATGATTATTATTGCATACACTAATATGCAGCGTGATAGACAAAAATTAGGTAGCTCAACATATATGCCATATAATGTCGCTCCTTTTTTTAGAGAAAAATCAAAGCAGAATTTAGTTTTAGTAATTGGTTATGTACTTTTTGCTATTTCTATTATTATTGCGAATGCATCAAAATCTTTTTCTATTTTATATTTTATTGTTGATCTAATTGGCTTTTATTTGTTATCAGGAATCCTTTTACCACTGGTTTTTGAACATCTAGATTATATTAATTCAGGAAAAAGATTTTTAAAAAGAAAATAGAATATGATATTTTATGTAATCGGTATTGAGTTTGGGTTTACGAATATTGTATAATAGCAGTTCTAACTTCTTCTACTATCCCCAGCCACGGGCGATTCATTACCTTCATTACAAAACCGAGTGAAACTCGGTTTTTTCATTTCGGCAATAATCTCCCTCTCCTCACAAATCCGTGCTCCCTGCGGTCCGCTCCTGATTTGCTCGGAATTTAGTGTTTGATGATATAATATACATATGAAACTATTTATTAGTAATAAAGCAATAATAATTGAAGTGGTTGTCGCTTTGTTTATTGGATTTTTTATCCTTCAGGGAAATATTTCCGAACCAGTTACAAAAATATTAGAGAAAAGTAATACTACTGAGGATGAACTGGATAATACTGATATTGTCATTGAGTCACAACTAAATGAATCAATTGTAACGATGATGGTGGTCGGAGATGTTATGCTTTCAAGAGATGTAGATACCAAAATACAAAAGTATCAGGACTACACTTATCCTTTTCTCAAAACAGCCGATCTTCTAAAAAGTGCTGATATTACATTTGGCAATCTAGAATCTCCTATAACTCCTGGTAGAAAAATTAATACCAATGAAATGGTTTTTCGCGCTGATCCAGAAGTAGTTGAAGGGTTAAACCTTGCGGGATTTGATGTATTAACCTTAGCGAATAATCATTCACTGAATTTTGGAAAAGAAGGACTTAATGATACGTTTGGATATTTGAAAGATGCTGGAATAGAATATATAGGAGCAGGGGAAAGTGTCTCAGAAGCATATTTACCTACAATAAGAGAGGCGGGATATATAACGTTTGCTTTTCTGGGGTATAGCTATGCTGGAAAGACTCTCGATTCATATGAATCACTTGAATACAATCCAACGGTAGCATTCATGGATACCGAAAAAATGATTGTTGATGTAGAACAGGCAACTAATCTTGCTGATTATGTAATTGTTTCAATGCACGACGGATATGAATATCAATTCACACCCAATCAACACCAAAAGGATTTTGCACATGCAGCAATAGACGCGGGTGCTGCGTTAGTAGTTGGTCATCATCCGCATGTTGTACAAACTATGGAGCAATACAATAATGGATTTATCTTGTATAGCTTGGGTAATTTTGTATTTGACCAAATGTGGTCTCAGGAAACTAGAGAGGGGATAATTGCTGAGATTGCTTTTTCAAAAAGGGGTATAGAAGGATTTGAATTTTTTCCGATAATTATTGAAGATTATTCTCAACCAAGATTAGCAAATGCAGAAGAGGGAAAGATAATGCTAAATAGGCTTGATTTTGACTACCATGCTATAGACATTGACAGTTGATAATGGGTATGTTAATATCCTCCCAGAAGTCAAAACAATGGCTTCTTGTGAGACGAAGAAAGGCTTATCCCAATACGTGGACGTCAAGGGAAGTCCGGAGTCAGTGACGTAACCGGCACAGGAGGAATTTTCGGTTATGTCTACGTCGTCTCACATCTGGGACGATTTTTTGTATCTGTATTCAAACCTTACATTACTGGCAGTACATCTGAACTGTGAGGGTGCAAAAATCTGTGCCCAATCCGATGATCGGTAAATCCGTTATTGGCCGCTTAGTCTCTGATTCCTCAGAGGCGCGGTTTACCGGGAGGATAGTAGCGAAACCGACGCAGGAGGTAAGAACATCATGAGTAAGGTCTTCATATTCGACCATAACGTCGACACGCAACGAAGCATCAACGGAGTGCTGGAGGAAGAAGGACATGAAGTCCGAGGTAGCTCCGATGCATCAATCGCGTTGAAGCGCATCATGGCGTGGGTCGAACAGGACGGCAAAGGGCCGGATATCATTCTCGTGGAGTACTTTGCTCCGGAGGGCGATCCCCAATATCGAGGAGGAGAATGGCTCGTAGAAGAACTAAAGCGTAGTGATTTCACTCGCTTTATCCCGATTGTGATCATGTGCGAGGTTGGAAGGCACAAGTCTGTGACTGAGCTCAGTGAACACTTTCGGAGGCACTACGACGCCGTTGCCTTTCTTTCCAAGCCCTTCGATCTGGCTAAGGTCAGAGATGCAGTGAATGGGATCTTGTGGGCTCATTCTGACTAGTTCTTAGAAATTCATGGCGCGGAAGCGCAGCACGGGGGGTTTATTGGATGTAGGTCCAGCCCCCTTTTTTATACATTGTATGCATTTGACAGATGGTATACAATATACTAAGATACTTTACTGAAATAAAGACAAAAAATCACAACTAAATATAAGGAGGAATGAGGCGAAGAAAGGCTGTCTGTAGATGGACGCTTGGTCTCCCGCTTAGCGGGATTGACAGGACAGCTTGGAGCCAGTAGCGTAACCGACATTCTAGCGAATACATTATAGTACATATTTTGTATTATTTGTCGGCTACCTATTTTTAAGGTGGCTTTTTTGTATGTTCGATTCTGCGGTTAGTTAATTAAATATTAACTGCCCGGAGCATCGAAATTCGTCGATGTGATCCAAGTTATTTGACAACAGAAGAGCATTTACAAATGTCTCTGCTAGATTTGTAGAAAAGTGGTGCAAAGGCACGAACTCTCGAAAGGAGTTAAACGGCTTACAAAGTTTGAACCTATTGTTTGGACGTTCCAAGGTATTCAGGCGTGGAAGCGCCGTAACTAGAGGAGGAGTGCCATGAGGTACATCCTGAGCTTACTATTCGTGGTAGCGTTTTGTAACGCTGCCGTGGCCCAGTCTCCCAGCACATATGACGTGCAGAGGGAATGTGGTCCTGTGTACTACGCGGGTAAGCTGATAGTAGAAGCCGAGTTCGGCTTCACGGACGACGGTGATACTCTGTACTTCGCCGGCCGGCCGTTCTATCCGACTCGCAAGGTCACCGCGCAGCAACACCAGAAATCCCGGAATCCGATTCCGGTCACCTGGGACAGCAAGTCCTGGCATGCTCTGAGCTGTCAGGCGGATCAGGTGACCAAGTCACACCTCGACAAGTCGGAAGGTCTCAACGCGTTCACGCAGCTGTACCTGAATTCCGGTCTTGTTGATCCAGACTCGCTGAAAACGTTCTCGAACGGGATCAGCGTCTTTCGTTTGGATGTCCAGATGTGGACCGACATCTTCTACGAGTCGAGCGATTCTGGTACACCACCAACGAAGGAAGAACTGTTTGCCTGGTGGCAGAAGCAATTCTGGAGCGTGGTTGAATCCGGCGGCCTATTTGCATGGGGTGAAGATTACCACGTGCATTCCCCGGTCGAGCGTATCGAGCAAATTACCGTAGGCATCGAGAAGATGGAACGCGGTGAAGAACTCGTGTATGCAGATGTTCAACACACGGCACTGAATAGCAGTGAGTTTCGGCGTGACCTTCAGCGCAAGCTGAACGGACAGTAGAAAGGAGTCTGTCATGAAGACGACAATCTTGTGTATTGTCGCGGGCATTCTTCTTTGCATGTCCGTGCAGGTCCAGGCTACAAATTCAACACCGACTAACAACTACGGAGTATACATGGACTTGAATGCGTTTCACACCGGAACGCGTCCAAACTTCGCTGAGGCTCTCGGTGAGAACAACTACTCTCTCGCCGTGATCATGTGTGCGACGCCGATGGATACTGGTATGGACCCAGCGAACTACGTTCCTGAGTCTACGTTTATCAGTGTCAAGAATCAGCTGATGCTGAATGCTGGTGGTGGAATCAACCATTCTCACGGGTCTACTACTGGATGGGGCGTTCAGTTCTATCCTCACTGTACATGGGGCGATTCGCTTCGTACTATTGCAGTGAATGATATTGTCAGCCTCGGCTGGGGCGGCGAAATTGGCCTGCAAGAGGATCCAGGAGTGTACTATTCCATTAGCATCAAGTACAGCGGTTACTCCAACTACATGGTCTTGGCAAACGCCATTTGGTATAACCAGACATGTAACGGTTCAAGTGGTGGTCAGTGGCCGGGATCAGCAGTTACGCTGGCTCCAAGTGGTACCTGTTCAGGTTCTGACAGCATAAACAACGACATCGAGCTGGCCAAGAACATGAACGGAGATCGTGGTCTGGCTAAACGGATGGTTTCCGGAGCAATTGGAGATTGCCCAAACCTGACGAAGCTTGGACTTGGTGATAGAACGTTGACACCGGCAGTTTCCGCTTTTTCCCATAGTTCGGGTCACATGATTCCCGAAGGTGGGCAAGCAACCTTCACCTTCACAACTGACACACACTGTAATACTGGCATTCCAGCATTCAGTGTTGATGGGGACCTAACCCTAGTCAGTAGTGGATGGACCTCAACAACGAGCTTCCAAGCTACGGTGGGTGGTTACCAGGTCGGGTCCGGATATCTGATGATGAACGGACACTCCAACAACTGCATCAGCCTGCCGATGAAAGACGAGTACTGGGTTTGGATTCGACATGGAAGTGATGGCAATACCGGTGCCAGTTTCGAGAAGTTCAACGCGTTCGACGAAGGAGAGGAAACTCACATCAGCTGGGTTACCAATCCGGAAGATGGATCGTTGTATTTCGACGTTTACGGCGGCTCGAATCGTCAGACACTGTTAGCAACAGTGCCGGCGGCTGGAAGTCTCGTGCGACCACACTACTATGAAGTCACAGTACCCATCGGGTACGATGTCTTCGAAGTGGTGGAAACCGATGACGACCCTGGTACGGAATATACCAGTCGACCGTTTCGACTGCAGCAAAGGCCGGAAGACATCTCGCAACTGCGCCAGCTCAATCAGGAGGTAGTTAATTGGCCGGCGCACACTGTTGATCAACCTGCACAGGAAAACACTGCGCTTTCGATTCCGGCAACAACCATGGTAACGGACTTCGTGTTCTACTCGTCGCGTTCGGATCTGTTGACCCAGAGCTACGATGTTGCGAATGCCTGGGAGAATCTGGGGTACACAACTCAGATGATCCAGTGGTCTTCGGATCCGTATGAGGCACGTGCAACGATGCAAGCGATCTACGAAATGGCGATCGCGGAGAACTATCCGCGACTACCCGTATTCGTAATTATCGGCGAAGCCAACCAGGGCGACCATCCCGAAAGGAATGTTGTCGGTACAATCTATGTTGAGGACGAGTCAGGGAATTGTTACTGGCCTGGCCTTGGATGTAGTAGTGATGCGCTAATTGTGGATTTCGACGGCGATCAGCTGCCGGATGTTCCATGGAAGCGCGTGGTTGCTTCGACGAACGAGGAAATGTCCAACTGTGTGGAGACAACGCTGGACTTCTTCAACGGCTATCATGTGCAGTCACCGCGTCGGGCTCTGTTCCTGGACGGTGATCTGACATTTGGCTGTGACGCGGATCCAGACGATCCACGTAGGACCCTGATGGAGGTGAAGGCACAGTACGACAACCACAGTATCCAGACAGTGGTACTGCATGAGTCGAACTACGATTGCTACGATTTCGATACCCGTCTCATTGACGCTTCGGCGGCGGTGAACAACGGTATCTCGGAACTCGTTGGCTCAGGACTCATAACTAGTCTTAACCGCTGGCCTGGGTTCTTCTTCCAACGTGCAAGTAGCCCGTACTTCACCATGGATGACATTGCAACACCACAACGTGTGATCGTACATTTGCCGGGCTGCGGTCTGGCAAATTGCGACGGTGACGTTTTCGATTACCCAAGCATCGCTAAGCGGTGGCTTGTGGCGAATCCCGACGTGTACACGACCGCTGTGGAAATCTACGGTGCGTCGAACGGCGGTTTCCGTGCACGCCATATGCAGTTTGCGGAGGCATACTTCGATAACCGGTTCCGAATCTCCATGCCGAACTACCTGAATCACTTCAGGAGTATCCGGCAGATTGGGGAGAAGGACCCGTATGCGTACGAATACCTTCGTTTCTGCCTGGCACTGGGTTTCCCGGTGCCTGTTGATCCGATGTCTGTGGTTAGCGTTGACGATCCGGACGTACCGATTCCGCAACAACTCGGACTGAGCAATGCACCAAACCCGTTCAACCCGAGAACGACTATCCAGTATGCGCTGACTGGATTGAGTCGTGTCGATCTGTCGGTCTACGATATCCGTGGATGTCGCGTAGCAACACTTGTCTCGAACAAGGTGCAGCTGCCTGGCGAATACGATGTTATCTGGATCGGCCGCGATGACAACGATCGACAATTGGCGTCTGGTGTGTACTTCGCGCGCCTGGACATTAGTGGTAGGACCTCCCTGGTCCATAAGATGACTCTTCTGAAATAACACCTATTGATCCTTTGAATCAACGGCGAAGGAGTAGAAAACTTTCTTCCTTCGCCATTTTCTCAAGAGTTTAATAAAACTCTTATAAAATTATGAAAGGGGGTGAAAAGTATGAAAAGACTAATTGCAGTTATGCTTTTAGTTGGATTAATGACATTAGTAGTCGCTCCTGTAGTTCATGCTCAGGAAGAGCAGATTACATGGTCTGAATTGAAATGTCGTTACAATCCTAGATGTAAATAGTGATAAAAACCATATGAAAGGGGGTGAAAAATATGAAAAGAATATTTGCAACAATTCTAGTCGTTGGCGTTCTATTTGCTGTCAGTATTCCTGTAGCAAATGCCGTCGAGACGGAGAGAGTAACATGGGGTCAGCTCAAGTGCATGTATAATCCTAGGTGTAAATAAGTAGGAGGGAGATTCTGCTTGAAAGACGGCTCGCTTTCACTAGTCTATGATTGCGCGTCGCCTTTCAAGCTTGAGGGAGGAGTGTTAGAATTGCTATAATTATTAATATGATACCTGCCTTCTGGAAAGTTTATGCCCCTGTAAATTTTCCAGAGTGTAGGTGAAATGCACTTATGCTCATTGATAACCAAAGGAGGGTGCTTATGCACAAGAAAGTTGTTCTGATTTGTTTACTACTGCTGTTTGCAGTTGTTCCTGTCTCAGCGGAAGAGATCTGGCGAGACGGAGATACCAAGCTGTACATTCGAGATCCCATATTCCTTTCCCACTCAAAGCTTGCTGATAGGTTGTGGGATCATGACTATGGGGGGGGAGCTGAACTGTCAGAAAATGGCAAGCCGCCCAAATTGGCATATCGGGAGATCGACAAGGACTTCAAGGCGAATCTCGATTCAAAGGATAAGCCAAGAATCATGTGGCTTGTCCTGGGGCTTGTCCTGGGGCGTGGGGATAAGGTTGTAGTTGATCAGCCCGGTGCTCTCGAGCTAATCGTAATGGCAGAAGGTCAACTGGACACCATTCCGGATTCTCGCATCATATTCGGTGTGGACAAGCAGCAAGAGAAGTACAGGGACACCCAATCGGGGCAAGCAACTCTACACCCGGGACTGTACCAACGGTACTTCAAGTCAATGCGTGTAACAGCGATCCCAGTTTTTGTCCGTGTGGAGTGCAGAAGCATTCAGAAGGTTGTAAAGGCGCGTCCTACTCAGCACTGGAGGGTGGTGAGAAAGGCGCGTTAGACTGACCTTCGGGTCATGAACCTCAGAAGGGGGTGATTATGAAACGCACATTACTCGCTGTGCTAATGGCGGTTATGCTACTGTCGGCTGTGACGCCGATGATTGCACCCGCTCATGCGTTCAGCGACATGGCAGAGTACTTCTGCGGCATCTGGGCTGGATGTCCGCATTGTCCCGGAGCCGGGATACTCTGCTTGTGGGCTATAGCCACTGATGACTGGCTAGACAATTTATAGCCCGCACATTTGAACCATAGGATGTGATATCAGCACATCTCAGTTTTACCGCCCGTTGCGCTTTGCGTAACGGGTTTTGTCTTTCTATAACCATGTGATACTATTTGAATATGCTTTTGAGGAACTATTAAAATCTGACTATTGAACAAAATAATGGAAAAAATAAGAATAAACAAATATCTAACAGAAGCAAATTACTGTTCTCGTAGACAGGCAGATCGTCTGATTGAACAGGGGAGAGTTAAGATTAATGATAGAAATGCAAAGCTTGGTGATAAAGTATCAACTAGTGATGTTATTAATGTTGACGGTGAAGACATTCAGCATGGTAATTTAGAAAAAGTGTATTTAGCTTTTAATAAACCGGTGGGAGTTATCTGTACAAGTGATCCCAAAGCGAAGGATAATATTATTGACGCAGTTGGATATCCAGAAAGAGTATATACAATCGGCCGCCTAGATGTTATTAGTTCAGGTCTTATTCTTCTAACAAATGATGGTGATGTTGTAAATAAAATTCTAAAAGGCCAAAATAAAGTTGAAAAGGAATATCAAGTAGAGGTATCTAGAGATATATCCGAAAAGTTTTTGAAAGTAATGAGATCCGGGGTGTATATTAATAAATATAAAACTCTTCCAGCAAAAGTTAAGCAAACGGATACAAGAGCATTCTCGATAGTTATTATTGAGGGTAAAAAGAGACAAGTTAGACGTATGTGTGAAAAGCTGGGATATGATGTATTTAGACTGAAGCGAGTACGTATTGGAAAACTAGAGTTGGGAAATCTGAAGGAAGGTACTTATAAAAATATATCACTTAAAGAAGTAATTTAGTTAGGAGGTTATTATGGAAATAACAAGTCTAGCTTTCCAAGACAGTGAGACTATTCCATCAAAGTACACTTGTGACGGTGAAAATACAAACCCGCCACTGAGAATTTCGGATGTACCACTATCAACAAAGAGCATTGCCTTGATTATTGATGATCCAGATGCACCGGTAGGTGACTGGGTGCATTGGGTTGTGTGGAATATAGATCGAGATACTATGGATATAGTTGAAGGCTCTGTTATGGAAGGTGCTGTGGAAGGAAAGAATAGTTTTGGTAATAATAATTATGGCGGCCCATGTCCTCCTGGCGGAACTCACCGGTATTTTTTTAAAGTATTTGCTTTAGATAAAGTAATTGAACTTGATAAAACAAAAGGTAAAAAAGAGCTGGAAAAGGCCATGAAAGGTCACGTGCTGGAAGAGGCACAATTAGTTGGTTTATACGCTCTTAGCTAGAGGATAATAAAAGGTAGAAATGAAGTGCTGTATTCTGAATAGCACTTGCTTTTATTACCCAAATCTGTTATAATAGAAATATGGATAGAATTAAATCAAAATATAGATGCCCTTCTTGTGGCAGGCTTGTGTACTCTCAAGGTCATAGCCCAGATTGTAAGGAGTTGGTAGAAGAAGTAGAGACCAAAGAAAATGCGGTTGAAAATGTGATCGAGACCCCATCTGAAGAAAATGGGGATGTTAGTATTGAACAGATAGTATCTGAAAGAGAAGTAGTTGAAGAGATACTAATTGCTTTTGAGGGAGTACTCCCAGAGAATCGTCTATTAGACGGAAAAAGAGAAGAAAAAGGGGATGAGTCAATTCCTGAAGTTGAGAAAGTCGATACTGATTCAGAAGAATTAGGGTCTAATCTTATTTCGATGATAGAAGAACTAGAAACGACTTCGGCAATAATTGATGATCTGAATGAAAATATTATTCCTGAACGAATTGAGGAATTAGAGTTATTAGAAATAGAATCTGAAACTGATTTGAGAAAGATTATTACTCGCGTTCTTGTGCCTATAACCAAGCTGGTGGAATCAGTAGAACATGGGTCTGCAACACTAGTAGAAGCAAAGAAAGAAATTGCTCTCTATAAGGACAAATATTTGGAGGAAAACGGGTTTACATCTGAAAATCAATTAAAGAATGCGGTTGATGAAAGAATGAATGAGTATTATGAAATAGATGGGTCTTTTGTTGCAAGAGTATTTAAGAGAGGAGAAATAAAAAGTAAAAGAGAAAAGTATGAATCTACATGCTCCGTATTGGATCAGTATAATGATTATGATCGTCGTTTAAGTTCAGCAGCTAGTGAATATCAATACTTGCATGGCGTTGAAAGACTTGTAATATCAGCGTGGAATAAATCTAGTGAGAAAATAATGCAGCGTTTTGATCAACATGTTGGGATTGATAGTACAAAAATTGAGGAATCATATAGTTATGATGTAATGAATGATGAAGGTGAACAGGAAGAAGGATTTGATGAAGCGACTCTAAAAAAACTACAAGAGGAATATATACAAGGAATTGTAATTCCAAACATAAGAAAAGCAGAGCAGGATTGGGATGAGGAATTTTCTGAAGAAGAAATTGAAAAAGGATTAGAAATATTAAGAGATTCTTTTGGACTTGATTTTAATTCAAGATCATTTTGGGGACAGGATGATGAAGTTGAAAGTAGAAAGACATGTCTAGATGGATTGCAAAGAATTAGACCCCACAGTCTATCTGGAGTTCTTATGGAGTGTATTAGGAAAACTAGTGAGGGATCAATGAGTGATCGTCTTCAGAATATTGGTAGTATAGTTCACGATACTATACCACGTCATGAAGAAACAACTACTATATCAAAACAGTATTTAAAGATATTTGAAGCTATAGAAAGCATTTCTAGTACAAAGGATATTGGATACATAAAAGGATTATGGGAAAGAAAGCATTTTATGGAAAGAAGTAATTCGAATGATGAAGAAAAGCTAGAAAAGTTTATAAGTGAGTTGGATATGCAACTATGGGAGATGATTTCAGAAAGTGAATTGTTTGAGGAAGCCGTTGGTTCAGAGAACTTGGAATTTGCAAAGGAATATGTTCGAAGAGAAATATTTGGAAAGTTATTGAAAATGGGCCAAGGAAGTGATGAGTCAGTCAAAATGGGATTTAAAATATTAAGTTTTAAAAGCCCAGAAGCAATTGTTGTAAATATTCTAAATGCCTTTAGAGAAACAGGTCGCAATGTTCATAGGCCGTTTTTGGGCGCAGGGTATTATGACTCTGTAGATACAGAGTTGTTCAAATACTTAGAATCGTTATCTGAAGAACAACTTCAGGGGGTATTTGATTTGGGAATTACTGAAATAGGTGAAATTGTGGATATTACTAGAGAGAATCCTGATGATTTTTTCATTGAAACTTTATATGATAAAGAAACTGGTAAATCATCTGACAATCCTGTTTATAAGGAAATTCAGGAAAAGGTTTTTGCTGCAGGAATAAAATTTATGGAGCTAGGTGGTGAAGATAGAAAGTCATTTGCAATTACTCTTGCCGGTAGTCTGAAGTGTGATTTGGGAGAATTTAGACCAATAATTGAAGAGGCATTAACAAATTCTAATGAAATGTCTGCTCAAAGTGCAGCACTAGATACAATTTTGAGAAGAATGGAAGATGATAGTTCTATGATAAAAGTATATTTAGATAATCTGGATAGTATTGGGGAGATTGAAGATGTACAAGCAATGGAGAGAAGAGAAAAAAACTTTTGGGTAGATGCTAATAATCATGGAACAGCATACAATTTGATTATGATGCATGCAGAAGGGTGGAAGAACTTAATTGAAATGGTAGGAGAAATTGATGATAAGGACAGTAAATACTTGAAGAAGCTAATTAGTTTGGGATATGAAGTATTTATCAATGAGGTAGAGAGAAAAAGAAAAAGTGAAGAGGAAAGTGAAGAAAAAGATTCAAAATCCGGAGAAGAATTTCAAAAAGTGATGCTGAAAATTGTTGAAATAACTAGAGGCACACAATCAGAAAATGCAGGTTTTCTACTAAGCAATGCTGTGTGTGAACATTTAGTACAAAGTCCTGAAAATATGGATAGAATAATTTTAATAGCAGAATCTGGGATGTTGGTAAATGAAGGGATGAATTATGTTTGTTTGAATAGCCTCGAATCATTAATGAATATGTCTGATGGTGAAATCAATATTCTAGGAAAAAAGATTTCTGCTAATGAAGAGTGCTTTAACGATTATGCTGTTGCGGGAGCAGTAATAGAATATCCGGAAAGTATAGATACTATTATTTATTTACATGATAATGGTTTGTTTAAAGAAGATTCATTAAAATATTATTACATCAATAATATTAGACAGATAATACAAATACCAAAAGAGAAAATCATGGATTATATTGAAGTGATGAGAAAAATAGATAAATCACCATCACAAGAGATTCAACGATTGAAGAATCAGTTATTGGTCCAGATATTAGATGCTGATGATCCAGATCAAGCATATAGTGCCATTGAGGAAATATTTGTAAGCAATAACATACCAACGGTTGGTAAGATATACAAAATATTTGAGGAGCTACATCCTAGAGAATCATTAGGAAGGATAGTCGAATCTAATTCAGGTATTAGTCCATTTTTAAGAGATGCAGGTCCAACAAGGAGAAATTTTACTATTTATACGGATTTGCTTAAATGCCATATTGATTCAGGAAACCGTTCTCTAAAACAGTATCTTGAAATACTTCAGAGCGGTGAAGTTGTTATGAGTACTATTGCAGAAAATGGAATAGAAAATCTGGAAGGATCGGATCTAGATCAGGCAAAATTCTTTTTGGCAAAACTTCGAACATTGATGAATAATACTCGCTCTGGGAAAACTGGTAGTATTGAGAATGGAAAGCCGTCAGATGAAATTGACGAGGAATATGAGCAATTGTCAACAAGCTTGCAGGTTCGTGAAGGCCAAACGGTAAATGATAGGATTATCGAAATGTTTCTTAAACCACTGGGATTCAAAACAATAGATGAAGTATTAGAAAGAATGAAGGATGTTAAAAGAAGATCGCATGATAGAGGAATTGCATTAGTACAACAGGCTCAAGATGGAAAACTAGACTTTCAAGATGGAGATTTGCTAAAAGGGATAGATGATAAATTTCTAAATCTTATAATGCAAAATGGTAATGTAGCAAAGGAATTCCTCGGTGCAAGTTCTGGATCTGACGCGACACCTTTTGATACAGATGTAAGTAGAGTAAGGGAAGGTGAGGCTGTTGAAGGTTTTGATTCGGTATTAAAAGCATCTATTGCAAGAAACTTTGGACAAATGATTTTTGTTGTACGAGATAGAGATCAATTCCAGGAAACTGATTCAGATACAAAAGATTTTGATTCAGAAAAAATGGAATTGTTTGAAACTGGCGTTTTGGGAGGTGAGGGTCAGCATTTTGGAATAAGAACAGGATTCCCAATGACGGAGGTAGATTTTATTGTTATTCAAGAGGGATTAGAAGGAAGAAGTGATGAAATGGAAAAGATATATTTTGAAATTGCAAAAAATGGCTATTATATACCAATTGCAGATTGTGATGGAAAGATAATATTTACTCCAGAAATGTTCGATGAATATTTTGAAATGTTTGAGGGACTTGAAATGTTTGATGGTCCTGATCTAGATATTGTACGGACTGAGCAAGGTGATAGAAATTTTGATCAAGTTCAGGAACTAGTGGAAATAAAAAATAAGGATAAAGTAAAAATTACTGAAATATCTATAAAAATAAGACAAGTAATTTCTGATGTACTTAGCGAATATAATATTGAATTGAAAAGTGAATTTGATACAGGTTTGTTGGGAGCAGAATTACATGACACGGGTTCTACTGGCAGACATACAAATGCTCCTAAAGATTATGACTTTGATCTTGCATTAAGATTAGATGATGCTGAATTAGATAAAGCGACCGAAATACTAGAAAAAATTAAAATGAAACTCCAGCCAGAAAGAATCGAGGAATATAGCAAAGAATCCGGCCATCAACAGTTGCGCGCGTTTAATTGTAAGGGAATTTCTAATGAGCCAGTTGACGTAGATGTTGGAATTGTAAAAAAATCAGAGTTAGCTGTTTTTGGGTCGCATGATGCAGTGAATGCAAAGCTTGAGTGGATAAGAGAGAATCACGGAGAAGATATATATGAACAGGTAGTTGCCAATATTGTGTTAGCGAAGCAAATCCTTAAAGAAGGAGAGGCATATAAGAAAATGGATCATGGAGGAATGGGTGGTATTGGTGTAGAAAATTGGATACTTTTGCATGGCGGTAATGTAATGGAGGCATTTAGGACATTCTATGATGCTGCCCATGGTGACGAAGGAAATGTATTATCGTTGGAAGAATTTAGAGAGAGGTATAGGATTATGGACCCAGGTGTTAATGTTCAAAAATTACGACACGATAACTTTGTACATGTACTTAAAAATAGTGGATATATGAGTATGGTTAAGGTAATAGATAAATACTTGTCTTTAGAAAATGAATAAAATAATTGGTATCTACAAAGAAAAAGGTCCAACCTCTCACGATGTGATTCACAAATTGAGAAAAATTACTGGAATAAAGAAGATTGGGCATGCTGGAACCCTGGATCCATTAGCAGAGGGTGTTTTGGTAGTAGGTATTGGAAGAGAGGCGACTAAAAAGCTTAGTATTGAAGTTAAGAAGGAAAAGGAGTATTCAGCAATTATTAAACTAGGAATGACTAGTACAACAGATGATGAAGAGGGGGGAAAAAAGATATTTGAACTAAGTTCGATCCCAACTCAAAGACAGGTAGAGGATGCCACTGAACAATACATAGGGAATATAAAGCAAATCCCGCCTATTTATAGTGCTGTTAAAGTCCAGGGAAAAGAAGCATACAAAATGGCCAGAAAAGGGAAGGTAGTTGAACTAGGACCAAGAGATGTTGAAATTAGAAATATAGTTATAATTGACTATCAGTGGCCATTGCTTACAATAAATGTAACAACAGGATCAGGTGTTTATATAAGAGCACTTGCACGAGATATTGGCGAGAAGCTGGGCGTAGGAGGATATTTGAAACAACTAAAGCGGACTAGGGTAGGGGAATTCTCTGAGGATGATGCATTAACACTAGCTCAATTTGAAAAGCAATATAATAATGTTTAGAAAATTCTTTTTTATCGTGAATCCAGCTGCAGGAGGAGGTAGAAAGCTTTCTTTCATTCCTGAAATTCAGTCATTTTGTAAAAGTAATAATCTTGATTTTGAAAAAGTACTGACAAAAGAACCGAAGGAAGCAACCAAGATTGCACACAAAGCAGCTCAAAGCCACGAAGTGGTGGTGGCGGTTGGAGGAGATGGAACAATCAGTGAAGTTGCAGCTGGTATTTATGATACGTCTGCAGTATTAGGTATACTACCTACGGGGTCAGGTAACGATTTTGCGCCAATGGTGGGGGTTCCGAAAAACCTAAAAAAAGCTCTTCAAGCACTTATCAATGGAAGGGTAAGACATGTTGATTTAGGGAGAGTAAATGGCGAATATATCTTTGTGAACGGTATGGGGGTTGGTTTTGATGGTGAGGCAGCTACAAGAGTAAGAAAGTTCCTAAAATACTTACCAGGCTACCCGGGATATTTGGCAGCTGTACTTAGAACATTGGCAACGTATAAATTTAGGAATGCGGAAATAATATTGGATGACAATATTACTAAGAATCAGAAGATACTTCTTGTGGCAGTATGCAATGGCACACAATATGGAGGAGGTTTCAAGGTGACACCAACAGCTAAAATAGATGACGGGGTCTTTACGGTTTGCATGATTGATAAAATGAATAGATTCTATGCTTTAAGGAATCTTCCAAAAATAAACAAGGGACATCATCTTAATATGCCTGAAGTACATACGTATACTTCGACAAAAGTTACTATACAATCTGAAAGTGATATTCAGGCTCAGTTGGATGGTGAATTGTTACCTTTGATGAAAAAGTTCGAAATAGAGATACTTCCTGGTAAACTATCAATATTATCAAATTAATTTGAAAATATCATGAATAAAATAATTATAGTGTCTGGATTAGTGATTGTTGAAAATAATAAGGTATTACTAAACCAACATGGTGATACAGATTTTTGGAAATTTTGTGGAGGAAAGGTTGAAAATGATGATATTAGCTTAATTGAAACGGCAAAAAGGGAATCGAAAGAAGAATTAGGTATAGATGTTGAGGTAGTAGATTCCGAGCCATTTTTTACATACTCAAAAAAAGAAACGTCAGAGGGGGTACATGATGTAATACTGGTACACTTCCTGGCGAAAAGATCAGGAAGTATTGTTTATGGTGCAGATATCCGAGAATGGGAGTGGCTAGATATAAATAGTCTTCCAAAGAATATTGCTCCGAATATTATTCCTGCTTTAAAGCATTTCAAATTCATAAAGTAATATATGGAGAAATTATTAAACAAAAAGGCACCAAACTTTTCTCTTCCTGATCAAAAGGGGGAAATACACGAACTCTCGGATTACAAGGGTAAGTGGCTACTTATTTATTTCTATCCAAGAGATAATACGCCAGGTTGTACGAAGGAGGCTTGTGGGATACGTGATTCATTTCCCAATTTTGGAAAACTTAATGCAAAAGTATTAGGAGTAAGTAAAGATAGTATTGAAAGTCATAAAAAATTTGCTGAAAAGTTTAAATTACCATTTACACTTCTATCTGATGAGAGGAAGGAAATGCTAAAAGCATATGTAGTCTGGAAGAAGAAGAAATTTATGGGAAGAGAGTTTATGGGAATTGTTAGATCTTCTGTTCTTGTGAATCCACAGGGGAAGATAGTTAAGATATATAAGACGGTTAAACCTCCTGAACATGCTAATGAGGTATTAGAGGATCTTAAATTACTACAATAAAAAAATCCCTTACGTGAACCGATGTTCAAATAAGGGGGAGAAGGATATAGCGTGAGGCTAACGCTATATGCTTCAGTAGCGCTAGTCTGCGCCGTGCATCATTCGATGGAGTGGACCCGCAAGCGGGAGGAGTACCAGCCCAGCAGCACCGGCAGCAATAGCCAGGATAACGTAGAACTGGTCATGTGCCATTGTGTCGTACTTCCCGGCGAAGCTGCCCGCAATTTTGCTGGCAATGGCGATTCCAAGGAAGAAAACGCCCATCATCATCGAGAGGTACTTCTTGGGAGCCAGCTTGGTAACCATCGAAAGTCCAATGGGTGACAAGCAAAGTTCACCAATAGTGTGGATGAAGTAGATAAACACGAGCCACTCCATCCCAGCGAGTTCGCCGTTTTTGGCGACCTTGGCGGCCTGTGCCATAATCAGCGAGCCACCAGAAGCGAAGAATAGTCCGATTGCCATCTTCATCGGGATGGTAGGGTTCTTACCGAACTTGTCCAGCCACATCCACAGGCGCGAGAATACCAGTCCAAGCACCATGATGAAAATCGGATTGATGGATTGGAACCAGCTTGCAGGAACTTCCCAGTCACCGATCATCCTATCCGTCTCGCGGTCGGCAAAAAGGGTCATGGAAGTACCGGCTTGCTCAAACACGACGAAGAAGAAGATCACGAAGAAAGTGAGTGCGAAAATTACGATTATGCGCTGCTTTTCGATGTGCGTCAGTGGTCTATTCTCGGCACTTTCTTTGCGAACCGGATACTTTCCGGCATCACCGAGAGTATGCGAGCCCATTGCGTAGATGATTAATCCGAGGAACATGGAGACGCCTGCTGCCAAGAATCCCCAGTGCCAGCCGTAGTGTTCTGCCAGCGTGCCACACACGAAAGGAGAGAAGAAAGCGCCCAGATTGATTCCCATGTAGAACAGGGTCATGCCACCGTCTCTACGAGGGTCGTTCTTCTTGTACAGCTGGCCCACGATTGTGGTGATGTTCGGCTTAAAGAAGCCGTTACCCATGATCACAACGCCGAGTGCAATGAAGAAGATGGGGAGCGAGGGAATTGCCATCAGGCAGTAGCCTACCCCCATCAGGACGGCACCGATGACGACGCTTTTGCGCTGACCAAGATGCTTGTCAGCCAGCCAGCCACCGATTAAGGGGGATAGGTAGACCAGGCCGGTGAACCAGCCGTAGATCGAGCCGGCGTGTTCGGTGATAGCGGAGCGGATTGCCGGATCGGATTCCATCATCGGATCGAAGAATAGGAACTTGACCATATACAAGGTAAGAATTGACCTCATACCGTAGTAGCAGAAACGTTCGCTGGCCTCAAAGAATGAGAGCCAATAAGTTCCTGCCGGGTGACGTGTGTTTTCCACAATAGTGCCTCCTAGTGCCTATGTGGCGGGGAATTGTAGTGAGTTTCACATGACATGCTGGTTTATAGCCTCATAACCAGGCATGTCGCTAATAGTCAAGGTGCGAATAGTTGTGTAACTTAGCAAAAAATTGAGGTTTTTGTCAATAAAAAAACCCCGAGGATAGTCAGTCCAAGAGGTGGAGCAGATAGGTTCTGCTAGACCATGAACAGCTCGGGGTGGATGGCGAAGAAGATCATCCAGGCCGAGTTGGCGGTGCACATGCGGTACAGCTCGTCGTCGGGTCCGACACCAGCTGCGATGCGCTTGAGCAGCGTGGGGACGTCTACGAACTCTGCCTTGTAGATCGGCTCATCGCGATCGGACTTGATTGCTTCGAGCGCCTCCAGATCCACTTCCACGAACAGCAGATCGGACCAGGTGGCTACGAACGTCGGATTCGGGTTGTGCCACGGGCTAGGCGGCACTTCCACGTTCAGAATGACGTTGGCACCGGCCTCTTCACCGGTCTCGCGCGCGGCCGCTTCTTCTGCGGACTCGAACTGGTTTACCACGTCATCGCCGAAGACCTTGTGCTGGCTGAACCCCATCACGATCTGACCGAACACGATCGGATCACAGTCCATATTGGGTTGCATGCGGGGATCATCTGCATGCGGACTGGGCTGGCTGATTACCGCCAGTTTGACCGTACCATCGGTGTTGCGTCCCCACACGACCACGTTGACATTGGGGGCTTCGCAGTACTCGGGCCGGTCGAATACCGGCGTGCCGTCGTCATCTACGACGACCATGTTCCGAACGGTTCCGAATGGTGATGTGCACACCCAGTCCGTATCAACCGGCAGTTCTTCCGGCGGTCTGTCGGGACGGATAATCCGGAGTCGCCACCGATTCTCGTTGTTGAAAAACGGTTCGGTCACTTCCGGTCTGTGTGTCCTCTTCACTTCTCCCACTGTTTTCGTCGCGGGCATAGGCCCACCTCCTTCAAATAGGGACAAATTGTCAACCAAATATTGCTAACGTATATGTCACGTGAGACATAATACGCAGCTGAACACTTTATAACAAATTAGTAGTCTTGTCAACCCCCTATGGGGGAGTTTGATGAATAATGTCGAAGAATGCTATTTGAACTTATGCATCAGGCCATGACTTGCTATATCTCTTTTAAGCCCCTTTGCTTTTAGTAGACAAGCACGTTGTACGGTGAATTCACCATGCTTATTATTTACAATATCCATCGCTTCTAGTATGGCTTGTTTCTTTTGTGTGTCAGTAAAAGGTAATTGTGATTGATCAAAAGAAGTGAGTTGAGAAACACTTACTCCAATTAGTCTCACTGGATGTTCAATTAAAAAAGTTTTTAGAATATTTCTGGCTATATTGAAAATTTGATAACCATCATTAGTATAAAAGTTAACTGCCTTTTGTCTGGAGTTACCTTCAAAATTATTATATCTTATTGATACACTGATGACTCGTCCTACAAGATCAGCTTTGCGCATCCTCCTTGATGCTTTTTCTGAAAGTTTTAGAAGAACACTACTCAAGTATTCCAAATCTATTGTGTTTTTAGGAAGAGTGATTTGATGCCCCATAGACTTTTCTTGAGTCTCATCATAGTAGGAGGAAACATAATCGGACCCTCTTCCCCAGCTCATATTGTGCAATTGTAGACCCATCTCTCCAAATTCCTTTACCAGGTCTTCTAATTTATATTGACGCAACTCCGTAAGGGTGAATATCCCCATTCTGTTTAAATGCTTTTTAGTTTGTCGACCTAAGCCGCATAAAGCAGTAAGCTCTGTTGTTGCTAAAAGGGGAATAATATTCTTTTGTGTGACTTGTGTTAAACCATCTGGCTTGTCTAAGCCAGATGAAAGTTTCGCAATCAGTTTATTGGGTGCAATGCCAATAGAACAGGTCATCCAATCACCAACTTGCTTTTTCAATTCACTTTTGATTTTCTTGGCAATATTTATCTCCCCCCCATGCAATCTGATAATTGGCGTAACATCAATAAACGCTTCATCAATACTGGTTACTTCTACCTGCTCTGTGAATGATAGGAATATGTTTATAATTTTTTTAGTAATATGAACATATTTGTCAAAATCTCCAGGAATAAAAAGAATCTCAGGGCATATGCGCCTAGCTTCGTGAATGGGCATGGCTGATTTGATGCCAAGCTTTTTAGCTTCGACAGAAGCGGCGGAAACTACTGTGCGTGAATCCGGATGACCAGAAATAGCAATGGGCTTCCCGCGCAAAAAAGGATTCGCTTGTTGTTCGCAGGTCGCGAAATACGAATCCATATCTATGTGAAATATTTTCTTTTCCATTTATCCGTCTAAGTATAGTTCATCTAAATACCATTTTAGAGTAGTGCTGTTGAATGCTAGTTTAAAATAGTTGGCGTCATCGGAAACAGAGAAGTAGTACCATTTTTCTTCACCCACTTTACCACTATGTGCCAGGTTAACTTTTTTTACTTTATATACTTTATTGCGCCAGCGAAAAACAGTAGGGGCAATAGTCTTTGTTCCAAAACGAACTAAAACCTCAATTGTTTCATTGATCGTTTCGTACATTGAATTATTTTGCTATGAAAACCTGGTTTAGCTCCCACTCGAGGCTTTTAGTATCAAAAGAAAGTTTATAAAAATCCCTGTTGTCGTTTACGTCGAAGAAAAACATTTTCCCCTCTCCTTTTTTAGCAGCGTGTACTAATTTGGATTTTTCTATTATATGCTGTTGACCGTTCCATTCAAACTTTTCTGGTGTAACTCTATCTCGAAAGAAGGAGCTAGTAACTTTTATAGTCTCGTTGATTGTTTTAAACATAGTTTTTATTTTAATTATTATTTTTAATATTTTCTAAATATAGCTTTTACTATTCCCTGGATCACTGGGTTCTTAGAGAAGATTGGTTTCATCGTAGAATTGGCTGGTTGTAAACGGATCCTGGATTTTTCCCTGAAGTATTTTTTCAATGTTGCATATTCGTTATTCAGAAGTGCAACAACTACATCTCCGTTTTTCGGATAGTAGTTTCTTTCGCATACCACAAAGTCTCCATCAAAGATTCCTTCTTCAATCATGGATTCTCCTTTAACTTTCAATACGAAGGAATTGATACTATCTACTAACCCCGCTGGTACAGAAATAGTTTCTCTTTCTTGTATCGCTTCTATTGGTTCACCGGCAGCGATAGTACCTACTAGTGGCAGTTCCAGTGCGGGTATTGTAGCTACTTCTTTCTTTTCCTTTTTATGTATTTTAATGGATCGAGCCTTCCCGTCTTCTGCTTTAATGAAACCTTTATCTTCTAAACCTTTGATATGCTCAAAAATAGTAGCAGGGGAAGATAGACCGAAATAATCAGCTATCTCACGATAACTAGGCGAATATCCATTAACAGAAATAAATTCTGTAATGTAATCCAATATTTCTTTTTGCTTTTTGGTAATACTTTCAGTCATAAATATGATAGTTATTAGTTATGAGTAGGGGAGAGTTATCCACAGGTATTTACCCTTGCATAGGTAGTATACCCGAACAAAAACCGAACGTCAAGAGATATAGAAAAAAGTGCCTATTTTAGCGTATTTTGATATAATGACTGTAAGTAAATAATGTAAACACTATGGGCTGGGAAATATTAATTTTATTAGGAATAGCAATACTGTTTTTTGCAGTTGGTTTGGTTGGAATTGTATTTCCAGTATTACCGGGAATTCTACTGATTTGGTTAGGAGCATTGATATATGCAATCTTTACCGATTTTAGAGATGTAGGATGGTTGGTAATTACTGTATTTACATTATTGACCATTTTTTCATTTATAATAGATTATCTGGCCAATCTTTACGGGGCGAAAAAGTTTGGTGCAGGTCGTTGGGGTATAGCTGGGTCAATTTTAGGTATGATGATTGGTATTGTTACTGGCGGGCTAGTTGGACTAATTATTGGTCCGATAATTGGTGCAACCATCGGAGAATTAATAAGTGGTAAAGATCACCGCAGTGCTTTCAAAGCGGGATTGGGAACATTTGTTGGTTTCTTGGGTGGGACACTAGTTAAATTTATTATTGGCCTTTTGATGATTGGCATATTTTTCTGGCAATTATTCTAAAGAAATGAAAAACAAAAAATATATATCTCTCATCGTTTTTGTAACAGGAACATTGTTTCTGTTATTTTCATTTCCTGTTGATGCTGCAGAAACATTGAATAGAGCACGTTATGTAGATGAAGCAACTATGGCGGTCGGATACACTGTTCCTAGTAGGAGTTATGACTTTCTAGTAGGGATTCGCGGAGGAATATTTGATGAGGGAGCATGGGTGAAAATTAAAGAAACTGATTTTTTGGATAGGGAGCTTCCATCTACCAAAGAAGCGATCAGTCCGGCATATGTTTATGATATTCGAGTTCAAAATCCACAGGTGCTTGATAAGCCGGTGTTTATCTCTCTTAAATTTACATCAGAAAATAATTTCAAAAAAAGAATTAACTTTTGGAATAGAGTAACTAATGAGTGGCAGCCTATTCCCACTGAGGTTGATTATGAAAATAATATTGCCAAAGCAGCTATACATTTTCCATGGTCTATTGTGGCGGTTTTTGAAACAACGGATGTTCTGGATGAGCCAGTAAAGATTACTGACAATGCTGACCCAAGTATTCAAGCGGAAACCGCAATTGCTATTGATGCGCGTACGGGAAAAGTTTTGTATGAGTTGAATGCTGATAAGGAATGGTGGATTGCTAGTTTGACCAAGATGATGACAGCTTTGGTATTTCTAGAAACAGATCCTGATTTTGATGAGGTGGTAGCATATTCATCCGAAGATGACACGTATGGTGGAAGACTTTATGTCGTAGATGGAGAAACTATGACCATCCGGGACCTCTTTTACTCTATGTTGGTTGGTTCTGCTAATAATGCGGCAAACACAATAGCTCGAGTAACTGGCATGACTAGAGATGAATTTGTAATTGCGATGAATCAAAAGGCGGCCGACCTAAGTTTAACAAATACAATATTTGGGGATCCTTCAGGGTTGAGTTTGGATAATAGATCGACTGTTACAGACTATGCAAAATTTATGCAGACTGCTACAGATAATTTTGAAATATTACAGGCAACAACTACACCAGTTTATTCATTTACTACTATCAATATTGGTAGTCCTCACAGTATAAAAAATACTAATAAGCTTTTAGATTCTGGATACTACTTCTTAGCTAGCAAGACAGGTTATTTAGATGAATCGAAATATAACTTTACATCGAAGGTGAGAAATGAAGATGGAGATGAAATTATAACTGTAGTTTTGGGAACGGATTCAGACTGGACGCGCTGGCAGGAAACATCGGAACTCATAGACTGGGTCTTTGCTAATTATCAATGGTAAATTAAAAAAACCACTCGATAGGTCCGAGCGGTTTTTAGTTACAAGAATTTATGGTTGTACTTGTTTACCACGTACTGTGACAGGTTTTGAAGCTACGTTAGTTAAACTGGCAGTATCAGTTTTATAAGTTATAAAGTAAAATCCTTGCGAATCAACAAAGTTACCAGTATGATTTTGGAAATAAATTTCAAGTCTTCCTGCATTGGAAAAAACCTGAGGCCAGCCACCATCAGCAAATGTTGAAACCACGGTAACGTAGTGTGTTGCAATATAATCTTCGTTTTCAATCGTGATTAAATAGAAATCAGTAACGCCACCCGCTTCCTTTACTGATGTCACATTTGATGTTCCTGAGACAAATGTTCCGTCACCATCAATATATCCATATGCGATAGGGAGACCTGCTCCGCCTGCTCCACTAACTTTTGCTGCAGTAACACTATCATCGGTAATATTGCCTGTGGTTATAATATCTGTTCCGGAAAGAGTGCTAACGGTCAATGTGCCAGCCACATCCATTGCTCCTGCTACATCCATTGCTCCTGCTACATCCAATGCTCCTGCTACATCCAATGTTCCAGTCACTTCCATATTGTCGTTCACAATAAGCGGCAAGGTATCACTAGTTCCGGCGGTTGCTCCGCGATAAACTCTTCCATCTATTCTTATATTGTCACCAAAGGTTATAGGATTGTCATCACCCTCACTGTCGGTGGTATTATTTATTATTGTTCCGTTAAAAAAAGTAACTCCACCCAAATCTTGTTGTCCAACCTTGATTGAATCAACCTTTAGAGTCCCATCTAAATCAAAAACATCGCCGCTGGTTCCACCAAGTTGCGATGTGATGTTGAATTCTGTTGCAGCTTTCACAATCCCTACAGTTAGGATAAATGAAGCAATTACAACTAGAAAGATACGTACATTTTTTTTCATAAGTCATTTCTCTAATGGTTAACTATTAACAAGTATAGCGCTTATTAGTGAGCAAAACAAATAGTTCTTGACAGATATTTTCCATAGTATAATATTATGTCTCACGACCCGATCCTCTTGATCGGATAGAGATGCGGCTTCTCGCTACCTGCAACGGCCTACCACCCGGGATTTCCTCCCGTAACACGGAGCTCACCCCCGGTATGGTCCGGTTCTGTTCTCGGGCACGCGTGCTCGACCATCCGGCGTCGGTATCCATCCCGGCTCCGACACCTGTTGAACGACGTCGACAAGCAGAATCCCGCCGTTCTCGGCAAAGCTAGCATCTCGGCCCCCAATCCTGTGTTTCGACGTAGGTGCGGGGGTTATTTTTTTTATTTCCACTTTATAGTGTATAATATACATAAGCATTATTCACAACTATATTAAGCCAATGGGAGTTCATCTAGACGAGGAAAAGCTTTCAGAATCAGGTGAAAATATACCATCTACTACAAAACCAAAATTTGCATTTTGGAAAATAGTGGTATTAATTATTTGTATGGTAATAGTTATTATTTTAGTATTTTCTTATGGAACAATTGAAGAGGATTCTGTAACAGAAGAAATATCAGAAATAAATTTAAACACAAACACGACAGTCATAGAGATTCCAAAGAATGGTGAATATGATTGCGTTGAGAATATAAACTGTATGCCGATTATTCCGGAAGAGCGAAACTGGGTCTGCTCCAGTGATTATATAAACTGGGCAACGACAAACTGTACCAATTTTCAAATATTTCGATAAAAACAAAAATCCTTCTAAAAAATATTATCTATATAGAAGGGAGGTGATGACATGAAAGCAGGGAAAATAATAGTTGGTATTATTTTTATTGCAGCAGCGGTATGGGTATTTGTATCATCTATTGAAAATACTACTGTCAAATATATTGGTGGTGCCATATTAGCAATTCTTGGATTGATTATGCTTTTCACAGCATTCAAGAAAGAAAAGAAGGAAGCACCAGAACCACCAGCACCAATGCAACCAGACGAGCATACTCCTCAGGAACCTACGGAACCAGTACAGCCAGGACACGAAACTGATCAACCAGAGCAGTCAAACCAAGAAAAGGAACAACAGCAATAAATTAAACGATTATGAAACGAAAAGCACTATACTGGACTCCCAGAGTTCTTTCTGTTGCTATGGTCATATTTATTAGCTTGTTTGCTTTTGATGTGTTTTCGGGGGACTATACTTTTTGGGAATCAATTGTGGCATTACTAATACATTTGATCCCATCAATTGTTCTTGTAGGTATAGTGATATTATCTTGGAAGAAAGAACAGGTTGGGGGGTTAATATTTGTTACTTTGGGAATTTTGAATATAATAATGACTTCCGGTAGAGAAATGTTTCTCCCTGGTATGATAATTACATTACCTATTATTCTGACCGGGATTTTATTTATTATCAACGGAAGAAAGTCTTCAATAAAAAATGGAAAGCAACAAAAACAAACAAAAAGAAGGATTTAGTAGACTCGGTATTTATTCTGTTTCAGCAAAGACTCTGCTGGCAGTAAATATTATTCCTCTTATTGGAGTGATATTTTTTCAATGGAGTTTATTTTCCATTATACTTCTATATTGGCTAGAAAATGTAGTTGTTGGTTTTTTCAATGTAATAAGAATGATGAAGGCTGAGGGAATACCGCCAAAAGATATTAAAATAAATGGTCGATCAACCACAACTCCAATGAAGGGTTTTTTTGTGATATTTTTTATAATACATTTTGGAATCTTCACTTTTGTGCATGGCGTTTTTGTTTTTGCGCTTTTTGGAGCTACCACTGAATCAGGTTCAACAATAGTCAATCAAGGTACAATTCCTTGGTCAAATATAGCATGGTCTGAAGTTTCGTTTCTTGGAATAGTTTTTGCATTGATAATGTTACTTATAAGTCATGGTATATCTTATTGGAGAAACTATATTGAAAATGAAGAATATAAAAAGATTTCTGCAGCTGAACAGTTATTCAAACCTTATGGCCGTGTAATAGCTATGCATTTTATTATACTAATTAGTGCGTTCGTGATTATGGGGTTGGGTTACTCACTATATACTGCGACGGTTTTGATAGTCATAAAAACGGTGATTGACCTGTTTACTCATAACACAGAACATATTAAACTAACTAATAGAGATGTTCTATTAGGTAATCCACCAATTAATAAATAAACATCATGGAAGAAAACGATTCAAAACTTGGAATAGATACAGAAGAAGAGAAAAGTCCAGAAGACATAGTATTGCCAAAGGAAAAAGCAGAAAAAATTGATCAACCAAAAAAGAAACATCGATTAAGAACTTTCTTTATAGTTTTAATAATTGTTTTAGTAGTTTTATTAATAGGGGTAGCGGCAACGGGTATGTATGAGATTCCAGGTATCTCATCTATTATGGGTACCAACAAGCCAAAAGATTTAGGAATAAGAACAAATCCAGAGGCGGTAGTTAGCATATCGGAAAAGATTCCTATGAAGATTTCTGGAGACTATATCAGTTATTCTGCCAATCCTTCTGAAATATTTTCTGGAGTAGTAGAGGTAGATGCGGCATTTGACTCAATAGAGACGACATCGTGGTTGGAGAGGTTTGAAGGAACAAATCCAATATTTGATAACGTGCAAATAAAAAAAAGTAACGGAGTAATAGAGCTATCAGCGATGATGAAAAAATATGTTAAGGCTCCTGTATATATTAAAACAACAGTTGAATTGGTAGGAACAAATCAAATCTCCTTGGATTTTACAGAAGGCAAGTTTGGTATGTTCAATGTTCCAGAAAAATACCTGCAACAGGGCGAAGACTTTTTTGAAAATAGTATTAATGATCTAATGAACAAGATTCCAGGCTTCTCTATGGAGGAGTATGAAATAAAGGATGGTAAATCATATTTCAAGGGAACTTATCCAGCCAATGCTCGACCAACAAACGAAGGTTGGGGAGGATTGTTTAATCTATAGAAATATGGCATTTAATGAGGAGGAATTCAAAGAATATATAAAACCGCATTTAGCAAAATGCCGTGCCGGAGACTGGGAGCATTGTCAGCGTGTTGTGTATTGGGTGAAAGAGCTGGGAGCGGGGCGGGATGATTTGGAATTACTAATTGTGGCAGGATATTTGCATGACGTTGGCTGGTGGGACATATTGCCGGATCAGAAAATATATTTCCAGGAACTATTAACTTCAGAAAAGGAAGCAAATGATAATACCAAACCGTACATTACTGAAATTATGGGAGCTCACGGGTATTCTCAAGAAGACGTAGATAAAGTAGTAAGACTGGCAATAGCTGCAGATGCATATGAATCAAATAGTGATGATGAAGAAATACTGGTTGATGCTGATAGTCTGGGTAAATTGGACATAAACCATTTGAGGCAAAAATATAGGGAATCAGAATGGTTAACTATTTTTGAAGGCCACTATATAAAGGACATACCAAAAAGATTGAAAACGGAAGAAGCTAAAAGAATTTTTCCCAAATTAATTGATAAGCTAAGTAAACAGCTTTATAATCCAACATCATGAAAAAAGTATTAATCATATTTATATTATTCTTTTTAACAATAAGTTTTGGTAACCAGGCTCTAGCTTGTTCGTGCACAGAACCTATTGATGCAGAGGATGCTTACCTTCAGGCGGATGTAATTTTTACAGGTATTGTTACTTCATTTTATGATAGAGAGGGAAGCGAAAACATATACAAAGATGCTGAAATTGTAGTATATGATTTGTTCAAAGGAAATGAGAATAATCCAAGAACGGTAATCGTTGGTACCAACGCTTTTGGTGCAGCTTGCGGATACACATTTATTGAGGGACAGGAATATCTGGTCTATGCAACAATCGCTAGAGACGGAAAAATGTATACGGAAAGTTGCGGAAGAACAAAGTTGATTTCTTCTGCTGGCGATGAGATAGAATTACTATTTGAATTGCAAAAAGAATCTGAAAATACAAATTCTGGATCAAATGTAAAACCTGCTGTGCCACCAGAGAATGGAGAATGGGAACTTGGACCTCAACCACAAGATGTCTTTGTCACTCCAGAGTCTATACCGAGTAGTAATAGCTCTTTAGTTATTGGTATGATAGTGATTGGAGTAATTGGTATTGGGCTATTAGTAGGAACAATATTCTATTTTGCTAGAAAGAAATAATAATTACAAGAAATCCCTATAGATAGCCGAAATAGGGATTTTTTAATTGACAAATGGGCATAAAAACGATTAGAATCAACTACTATGCAAATCGCATAGGCTTTGATATTTCTGAACTGTTGGAGGTGAGCGAATGCTAAATCCTCTCAAGTATCTACTTTTGCTGGGACTGGGAGTCTTAGTCCTCGTCTTCAACCTGCTCTTTCATCTTTTCACCATTTTTTTTCTGTTCCCGATCCCAATCATGATCGCCCTTGTTCGTGATGGGAGTCCACTTGATCGCTCAGTACGAGCGTGACCACCTAGTTTCCGAAAGGAATGACATGAAAGGCAAACCGCAGGTTGAGGCCTGCACAATACCGCTGGATCTGATCCAGGAGATGTTGCCACATGCCGGTCGCTGGTCCCTAATTCAAGAGGACGTTATTGCTGTGGTGGGCAATGACAGACTCTCGACTGGAGGAACGACCTGTTTCACGGTCAAGACTAGCCACTGTGAAGGCCATTTTCCCGGCAATCCGGTATTTCCCGGAGTACTGCTGGTGGAGTTGGCCGGCCATGTGTTGGGAGTCGTTACTTACGGCCCATCCTGGCTTGAGCCTGAAGGCAAATCTAACGCTACCCTTCCGTACTTCCGTGGCTGTGGCGAGATCAAGTTCCGCAAACCCGTGCTTCCGGAGCACACGCTAACGGTGACGGCAAAAATCACCAATCGAAAGTCCGTAATGGTGAAGGGTGATGTAGAGATCAAATGTGGCGAAAAGGTAGTCGCAGTGATCAGTAATATCCTCATCGCTCCCCAATAACCTCTCCAATAGAACGGCGAGGTTTTTTTATTAAAAGCACCGTCAGGCTCTTCAGAAAAGGTACTTTTTGATTTATAAACAATATAGAGGTAAACTGATAATAGGTAAAATAATTATTAAATTATAAATACATGAAAAAACTACCAATTATCATTGCTATTATAGTCGTTGTTGTAATAGTGGTGATTTATTTTGTCACCCAAGGAACAGAAACGGAAAACACAAATCAAACCAATAGCGAGGGTAGTACCAATATTACAACTACAAAAGAAAATATCTATGTTGGAGAAAATTTTGAGCTTATTAAACCTTCAGATTGGGTGCAGAGTCAGGTGGCTGGAACAGTGGTAAGTTTTCATAATGCCAATGATGTTCATCCAGAAGGTAGTGCTGCCGGAGATGCTGGTTTTAATAGTTACATAGCAATTACATTTGATATGGCTTATGGAAATTCATTGGCTGAAGTCAACGATTTTATGATAAATGACATGAAGACATCTGTTCCATCTGCTGAAGTAACTACGTCAAGTGATGAAACAGTTGATGGCTCGCCAGCAAAGTTCAGCGTTGTGACAATGAACCAGAACGAAATTGATCTTACGATTTTCGTAGCAGTGTATCTGAGGGGTGATAACTACTACACATTAACAGGCAATACCACTACAGCAAAATGGTTGGAGAACAAAGACTTGTTCTATCAAACTGCCAGAAGCTTCGATTTCAAAGATTAATAGTATTACAAAAAATCTAGTAAAATAGAAAACAAAACACCGCTAGGATCTGTAAAAAGAAGGGCGGTGTTTTTTTATTGAAACAAAAAAACCCACATCTCTGCGGGCTTCTTTATTGTGATTTATGCTGTTTTGTTTAATCTGATTGAATCTTTGAAATTCTCAAGCTCGTTTGGTGGAATTTCTAGACTATCTTCTTCTGCTTCTTTGATTAAAGCTTCTAATTTTTCTTGAAGCGGTCCCATTTTACTTAGTAGATCGTGCTTCTTTTCTGCATCAGTCTCGCCGGCTACATCGAAACGAATTTGTCTTAGGTCGGCGGCGATTTCTCCGCATTCTATACGGACTGCTCTAGATCTATCGGCATCTGCCATTTTTGTTTCTTTTAATAGTAAATCCTTACCTTATTATACAGTAATTTGGAAAATATTTCTACACTTATTTTGCCTAAAGTATTGACATATAATGTAATATTTGTTAAGTTAAGCTGAACTTCTGAAAAGGAGTTCTATTCGCATCAATCGAAGTTGAAGCAAAGAAAGGGAAACAATGCTTCAAATGCCGAAATGGCTCCAGGATCTCGAGCCTGAAATTGAGGACCAAGATCGAGCGACAGTTGAAACCGAAATGGGTGAGGGGGAAGTTGTTCTCGGTGAGCTGCCGGAAGATCTTCGGGCGCTTTTCTTCATTCGGCGGGTTATGTACCGCAAGATGAAGGAATTGCATGCAGAGCACAAGGAATTCTGCACCGGAGAAGGTGGTCCCGCCTGTGAGGCTTTCGAGACGCAGACGATGCGGCTCCGCGATCAGCACGACTTGGTCGAGAGGCTGTTCTGGCGCTCCGTGCGCGAACAGTTCGAGGGCGTAACTGCCACCCTCGGCCTCCGCAGTGACTGGCAGGTAGTGACGTGTCCTGATGATGACGACGAGCCGTCTATTCTGGACATATTCGGAGGTGGCAGATTGGTTGTCATGACCAGCACGATGCCTTTCGGTCTTCGGACCGATCGCCCTTTCGGCACCCGCCACGGCCACTAGAGCCAATATCCCGTAGAACTTTTCGCTCCCTCCCATCTACTTCGGTAGATTTGGGAGGATTTTTATTTATGGACTCTAAAAAGTAATCGCAGTAAAAATCTTTTATCAGGTGAGAGCATCGTGTGATCAAAAAGATTTAATTAAGACCGAATTGTGGTTAATATGGCTGTTTTAGGAGTTTCATGTTAGGGTATGTTTATAATAATAAATCAAAGAAGCATATGAATCAGGAATCAACATCGAATTTTTATGGACTTGGCTTAGCACCAAGGTTACTTGAAATACTAGATAAAAATAAATTTACAATACCGACCCCTATTCAGGGAAAGACAATCCCTTTAGCAATAGAGGGAAAAGACCTAATAGGAATAGCACAAACTGGAACAGGTAAAACGCTTGCATTTGGTTTGCCAATGATCCAAAACATTGCCCGTAATAAAACACGTGGTTTAGTTTTGGTTCCGACTAGAGAATTGGCTGCACAGGTTGATGAAGTATTGATGCAATTTGGGAGACCACTCGGACTCAAAACTGCAGTCGTCATCGGTGGAGCGTCTATGAACATGCAGACACGCGCGCTAAGAAATAGACCGCATATTATCGTAGCAACGCCGGGCAGACTAATAGATCATCTTTCACATAACCAAAGATTACTAAATGACGTTGGTATCCTAGCACTGGATGAAGCGGATAGAATGTTAGATATGGGATTTGCTCCTCAGATTGAAAAGATTCTTATCAAGACCCCAAAGGCCAGGCAAACAATGCTTTTTTCAGCAACCATGCCTCAAGCTATTGTTGCAATTGCAAATAGACACATGCATTTGCCTTTGCGCGTGGAAATAGCTCAGCCTGGAACCACAGTAAAAGAGATTGATCAGGAAGTTCTTTTCCTCCCAGCAAATGGCAAGTCAGCAATGCTGAAAACTATTCTAGCAAAATATAGCGGATCAATTTTAGTATTTTCTAGAACAAAGTGGGGAGCAAAGAAACTGGCTGTTGATATTCGTCGGATGAACTATACAGCGGCGGAAATTCATTCGAACAGAACTCTAGCACAAAGGAAATCAGCAATAACGGGATTTAAAAACGGCAGGTATCGAATACTGGTGGCTACTGACATAGCTGCACGTGGAATAGATGTTAATAATATTGAGCTAGTTATAAATTACGATCTACCAGGTACGCCAGATGATTATGTTCATCGAATTGGTAGAACAGCTAGGGCGGGGAAAAAAGGAAAAGCAATTTCTTTTGCTACTCCTGACCAACACCGTGATATTAGAGATATAGAAAAGTTGATTCGTACCCAGCTTGTTTTGGGAGAAGGAAGTGTTTATCCCAAAGAATCAGCAAAGTCCAAATTCAACTCACGCAATAAAAGACGCAACTATTCGCCTAGCCGTCCAAGGGGGAATAGAGGGCAAGGAAGAAGAAGGCGGAGATAGAAAAAAATCACTCATTGCGAGGATCCGCCAGCCGGCGGAGACGACGCAATCCCGATACTTAGAAAAACAGTTTTGCATTGAGTGGCGGGATTGCTCCGAAGATCCAAAAACAAACGTAGTTCTATAAAACAGACATGGATTCCCGCTTTCGCGGGAATGACAATTCATTATAGCTATTGACACGATTGATAGGCTATGCTAACATGACATTCAATCAAGTATTCGCTAGTTTCAGTCGCACTTCAGAAAGTCATACAGACACTACGCTAAATAGATGCGTTGTTGCGAAGATAATGTGAGCGGAACCAGGAATTATCAGTTTTTCAGGACAGAGTAAAGTAACGTAAAAGCGTCCAGCCCAAATCATAAAGAGGCTAAAAGGATTTACACGTCACTCGTCGGAAGTAAATTGGGACCCTTGTACAAAGGGTTTTTTGATTGATTTATAGATAACAATAGAGTACGATATATATATGAATGGAAATAATAGAGAGAATATATCACAAGGTCAGCATGTGGCAGTTGTAAAGAAAGAGGATCAGAAATCAGGAGAACTGACAGAAGGAATAGTTCAAGATATTTTGACCAATTCAGCTAATCATCCACATGGGATAAAAGTAAGACTAGAATCAGGTGTTGTGGGAAGAGTTAAAGAAATTTATTAAAATAGAGTATTTAGAAATTAATAGAAACAATATGTACGAAAAAAAGCAAATGTTTCCAGCAACCTGTAGTGAGTGTGGTGATAATTGTGAAGTACCATTCAAACCTACTGGGAGCAAACCGGTCCTATGTAGTAACTGTTTTGGTGATAAAGGGGGCAGTCGTCATGGTGGATCAGGTGGACGTAACTTTGACAGATCCAATGATCGTGGTCGTGGCAGATCAAGCGATCGTGGTATGCATTCTGCTACTTGTGATAAGTGTGGCGGAAAAGCAGAAGTACCGTTCCGACCAACCAGCGGCAAGCCAATTTTCTGTAGCGACTGCTTTAGTAAAGAGGATCGACCAGGAGGATTCCGAGATGGTGGAAGACCAAAAAGCAGACCCAGTGATGGCGTAGGCAACAAGCAAATTTCAGAACAGCTAACATCTCTTAACAACAAACTGGACAGAGTAATCGGTTTCATAGAAAAAGCAGTTACGGGAAAAGAAATGCCAAAGAAAGAAACTGCTAAGAAAGAAACCGCTAAAAAAACTGAAGAGAAGAAAGTAGAAAAAAAGCTAGCAGTGAAGAAACCCGCAGCTAAGGCAAAGACTGTTAAAAAAGCTGTAAAGAAGGCTGTGAAGAAAGTGGTAAAGAAGAAAAAGTAAATATAGTATTTAAAAACCCCAGAAATGGGGTTTTTGGTTTAGTCCCGTATGCTATAATGGATTTATAATAATTTACTAATAAATTTATGAAAAAACTCTTAATACTTTTGATACCACTTCTGTTGGTGGGCGCAGGCTGTAATAGTAATTCATCAACTCCTGAGGAAGATGTAGAAGAAGGTATTGAGGTGGTTGAAGATTTGTTAGAGGAAACTGGCGATGAGTATAAAGTACGTGGTAGTTGCGATACCATAGCAACTGCAAGTCATTGTTTAGACTATATAGGTAGTTTTTGGACCGAAGAACAAATGAGCTTGAATTGTAAGGGGGGGGGTACTTATAGTAAAACAACCTGTCCTTATAGTGATAATGGCGGTTGTAGAGCAGGAGCAGGTACAATAACGGAGAACGTAATTTGGTCTTATGATCGCGGTGGTAATCCGATTTCTGGTG
>Ga0257124_1000556_pt1 | contig 39339 bp, 41 predicted proteins | sample SI106_150metaG_FD_190154 | JGI IMG/M metagenome (GOLD analysis project Ga0257124, IMG submission 190154) | Marine microbial communities from Saanich Inlet, British Columbia, Canada - SI106_150 | ecosystem: Environmental > Aquatic > Marine > Inlet | place: Canada: British Columbia | collected...
TAGAAACAATTTATCAGTTGTGTTAGACGACACAACAAACTCAAAATTTACATGACCTGTAATGGTCAAACCTTGATTATTTTTTTGTTGATAAAAATCGGCGTTTTAAATCTTCAAGGGTGTAAAATGGCATAGTTTTATATGATATAAAATAATTTTTTGTTCAATTTTTTGAATAATATTGTTGAATATTTTCATATAATCATTTATAAATATAAACAATTATATGAATTTTTAGTGAATTTACTTACTTACATACAAGAATACATAAATCACTTCACGAATCAACTGACACTGGTTCTGGAACATTTTTCATCTTTTTACCAGAACGCTTTCCACGTCTAGTCTTTTTCCTAACATATTCAGTAGAAATGGCCGCCATTTCAGTGACATCGGCAATAATAACCAGAACTGGAGCAACAACTGGATCAACAATTGACACAACAATTGGAACATCACGAGCAGCAGTTTCCTGCGCATCAAATGAAGCAACAATTGGAGCAACAACTGGATCAACAATTGGATCATCAATGGAATCATCAAATGAAGAAGTAACGCGAGCAGCAATTTCCTGCGCATCAAATGGTACATCTACACTTGGATATTTCTCATTAAAACGAGCTCTATTCGCAATGTGAATTTGCAGTTTAGCAATACGATCTCTCTCAACAATACGATCTTGTTCACACTGTGCCTTTATTTTTTGTTGCGTTTCAGCTATCTTTGCACGTTTGATTGATCGTTGTTCTTTTTTCGAAGGTTTTTTAACCTTCTTTGGGTGTTTCATCAACTTTTCCTGTCTTCGCGACATGCCTATAGTGAAACCAGTTTCCTGTATATCACCAATGGGAGCAGCAGTTTCCTGCGCATCACCAATGGGAGCTACAGTTTCCTGTGCATCACCAACGGAATCATCGTCGCATATATCTTCCCAATTATCAGGTACTTTATCATTTTCGCTCTCTTCAGAGTAAATAGGGTAATGGAATTTCTCCATTGTGGCGATTAATGTAAAATTAATGAATCTTATATATAGAAAAAATTTCAATTTTTTTGAATAATTGTTTAAAGAGGCAATAGGAGGCTATTATAACTACCCTCTTTTCTTTTATATGGTGGTTTATATACACTAGCATTTCTATTATGTGGTTTACTAGAATCTCTTGTCCTAATATTCACTAACATTTGATTAATCCATTTTAAGGAATGATTATTTCTACATTTTGGATTAGTACAATTATCTCCATACTTACATAATTGCATATTTGGATGATTCCTACAACATCCTCTACCATACATATTAATACATGTATCATAAAATATACAATCTGATTCTGTTAGATGTAATTGATCACGATGTTCCTTTAAAAATTGTTGTTTTCTGATTCTTTCAATAACTAATTCTACAGGATGATCATAATAACAACCAAATTTACCACAATCCATACCATGTAGACATTGTTTTCTATTATGATTTTTACAACATCCAGTTATTTCACATACAACTCCATGTCTACAGATAACATTAATTGGTTCAACGACTGGTTCAATAACTTGTTCAACGACTGGTTCAATAACTTGTTCAACAACTGGTTCAATAACTTGTTCAACAACTGGTTCATATATCTCATCTTCAATCTCATCACATATATCTTCCCAAGATGATGGTGAATCCTCTGTAAGTTTTTCCAATTCAAATGAACATGGTAAAGAGACATCTACATTACGATGTTTGTCGATTTTCTTTTCAGCAGGTTGACTATTAATTGTTTCAATAGGTTGACCATTTGATGTATCAATAAACAAGGATGATTTAATATGTTCAAATGATTTTAACATAATATTTAATTCTTTAGACAGATCATTTTCTCGTTTAAATACTTTATTGATTCCATTAATATCTACTACTGTTTTACCAATACATGATTCACTACCACATATTTCTATAACATTTTCATCTTTCAAAGAATATTTTTCTCTTAATATTGAGATGATATCGTTAAACTGAGGAACTGACGGTAATGTTGCAGATGACCAAAAAGTTTTTTCTGGTGAGTTCGCTAAAACTAAAGCAACTTGGCAACTAATTTGATTTATAGTATCACTATCTGCTCCAACAACTGGTTCATCAATGAATAAATAACATTATCTTTTTTCAGAACAAATCCTTTAATATTTGTTACATATTCGTCGACTATATCTATTAGATTTGTCATTATATTTATATTTAATAGACAATGTAACTTTATGTAATGTAAAATAATATAATTTTCAATTTTTTATGTGTTTATTTATATATAAATGGATTATAAAGATAAATACATAAAATACAAAACTAAGTATTTACACCTAAAAAATATAGTTAATCAAATAGGAAGTAGTCGAGATAAATATGTTATTATATTATTTAATGGATTTTTATCATCTAAATTATGGTGGAATTATACAATTAATGATAATCGCAAATTAAAGAAAATTAATTTCCTAAAAAAATTAAAAAATATAGGCGAAACATTTACATTTAATCAACCATTCTTTAACGTAATTTATTATAAAACACCAAATAATAAAGAGGAAAAATTACAGAAAATTGATGAAAAATATAAAGAATTTCCATCAGATGTAAATTTTTTATTAGAAGATTTAGATTATAAAAATATTTGCGCTAACATCTATAATACCGTTAAAAATAAATATGGAAATAATAAAAAATATATTGTTATTGGACATAGTTATGGTGGAACATTAGCATTATTATTTTCTAAATTATATAAAGACGAGTGTGTTTTATGTTGTTGTATAGATAATCCACCTTATGTTATGGATTTTTATAAAAAATTTGATGATAGAGAATATATAACTTACAAAGGTGGTCAAGATAAATATACAAATAATTCTGAATTAAAAAAAAGTTTAAATATTATTGAAAATAGTAGTGATCATAAAATTAAAAATAAAGAAATTGATGATATAATTAAATTAATGCATTGTAGAACGAGTGAAGATAACATAAAATATCACGATAAAAAACTATATGTTCCAACATTATTTTTTAAGAGATTGCCTTCTAATCCTAAAGGTGGAGATGTTGATTGGATTAAATTCTCCAAAAAAGAACAACAATTATTTAAAAATGACAAAAATATGAAGAATTATATATTTATGAAAGATGCTGATCATTTTATTTGGAAAAATCAAGAATATTCAGATATCATAATTGATAACATTAAAAACATGTTGAAATAATAACACCCGTTTAGATATCTTTATTATTATATTAATGTATAACAAATGAATTTACCATTTGTAAGTGTCGTCACACCAACATACAATAGAAGGAAATTTATACCATATTTAATTAAGATGTTTAAAGAACAAGATTATCCACAAGATAAAATGGAATTAATAATTGGCGATGATGGAGAAGATTGTATTCAAGATTTAATTCCTGTAGATATGAATAATATTATATATTTAAGATTTGATGAAAAAATAACAATTGGTAAAAAGAGAAATATATTAAATGAAAAAGCAAAAGGGGATATCATTATATGTATGGATGATGATGATTATCAGTTTCCAACGAGAGTATCAACAATAGTTAAAGTATTAAGAGATAGTAATATGCAATTAGTTGGTAATAGTCGAATGTTAATTTATTTTCCAAATATTGATAAAGTATATGAGACTAGTCAAGGTAGGAGATACCACGCAACAAATGGAACAATGGGATATCGTAAAGAATATTTAAAGGATCATTTATATAAAGAAGATGTTAATAAAGCGGAAGAACGAGATTTTACAGGATTTTACAGGGAACCATTAATACAATTAGAGTCGACAGATACAATAATTTGTATTGCGCATGAATCAAATACTTGTGACAAGAAAAGATTCATCGAAAAATTCAAAGATAGGAAATCTTATAAATTGGAAGAATATATCAATGATACTGAATTACTTAGTTTTTATAAAAACTTAAAACTTTGAACATATAATATTTTTTAACTAAAAACATATAAAGAAATAAATATTTAAATATGTAAAAACATGAAAATACACCAACGTAATTATAACAGACGTTTTCATCCTTATATGAATAGTGGGGATGATTCAATTCAACAAAAAATAAAAGAAACTATTATGAAAAAAATTATAGGTGATGATGGAGATTTTGGAGGAAACGATAAAGTATCTAGAATTGGTAATCATATTTATTTTTATTCAGAAGTTACTACCGATTCTATTTGTAAACTAAACAAAGAAATATTTGAAGCATCGCAGGAATTAAAATATATATCAATTGATTATGAAATTGAACCACCAATGTTATTCATACATATAAATAGTTTAGGGGGAGAATTAGAGGTTACATTAGGAACATATGATATAATTAGAAAATCAGATATACCAATAACGACAATAATCGAAGGTCAAGCAGCGAGTGCAGCAACATTAATATCAATCGCTGCACAACATAGATATATTAGAAAAAACAGCAGTATGTTAATTCATCAATTATCAGGAGGTATGTGGGGAACGTTTTCAGAGATGGAAGATGAAATGGAAAACACTAAAGAAGCAATGGAAAAACTTAGGAATATTTATAGGGAAAGAACAAAGATACCTAAAAAAGATTTAGATGAAATTCTAAAACATGATAGATTTTTTGATTCAACAATATGTAAAAAATTTGGAATGGTTGATAAAATTATATAAATTATATAAATTGATATATTATCTAATTAACTAATATATCAATTATGTGCAATTGTTGTTTTCCATTGAATTTTGATAAAAGTGGATTGACACAATTAAATGAAAAGGATTTAAACATCCAATTACCAATATTTGGAGAAGTAATAACAAGTCAAGATAAAGGAATAAAATATATTGTATTAAATAGAGATGAAAAAGAAAGTAATAAAATTATTATAGATATGTATTGGGAAGATGAATGGCATCCATGTTTTTGTGTAGATTGGATTTATAGATTAGTTAGAAAATGTCAATATAAAAGGACATATGATCACCAATCAATATGTATATATCTTACAGCTGAAAAAAAGATATTTAAATTTTATTCATCAAATTGGGCAGATGATGGATCCACATATAATGTATGTATTGCTAAACATAGATGTTTTACTTATCCATTAATAGATTTTGAGTTAGATAATAGTGTTCCAGTTGTATATGTATCAACATGGAATCATATGTTTTCTAAGGAGCAAATAGATCCTATAGAATATTTAAAAGAAAGAAAGTATCAGATATATTGTAAAAATGAAGATATTGAATATTTTACGGATATTGTTGGTATATGAGTATAATGAAAAATTGAATATAATAATATTAACAATATTATTATACCAGTATAAGTAAAAATAATGGAAACAAAAAAAATAACAAAAACAATAGGTAAAAATTCAGAAGTAACTTCTGAATTTAGTATTGCTAGATATAAAAAGAAAATCACTTCTTTGATAAACAAAGAGTTAAAAGCTCCAACAAAGGAAGAAATATTAAGTGATATTTTATTAGATTTATACATTTCTTCACATAAGGAAGAAATAAAAAAATCGTTATATCTGAAACAAATTCAAATGAAAATAGGAAAAATATGGCAAATAGTTATTGGTGAGTATAAAGGATTTATAAATCTCAAACAAGGTCATTCTACTGGATTAGATGTTATTAATGAAAATAAAAAACTTATTTTTGAATTGAAAAATAGATATAACACAGATAACAATTCTGCAAGAACATCAAATCTAAATAAATTAGCTAAATATAAAAAAGAACATGACGATTATAAATGTATTTACGGAATAATAAACGAAAAAATAACAAAACCAAATGGATGTATGCATATTATAAATCATGATGGTGTAGAATTATATTATTATTCAGGAAGATGTTTACTTGAATTAATATTTGAAAAAGATACTAATGATATAATAAATACTATTAAACATATAATTTCTTTGACTCTGAATTAATCATTTACATTTTTTTAAGCATTTTACTATTGATAATCCTAAATTATATGCTAAATTAACAGGAACAGCATTACCTATTTGTTTATATTTTGAAGATATGCTACCACTAAATTTATAATTATCACCAAATGTTTGTATTCTTGAATATTCGGCAATAGACAATGGTCTTAATTCTAATGGGTGACATCTTTCTGTTTGTTTTTGAGTAGGAGAACATAATAATGTTAAAGAAGGTTCCATCATTGATAATTTCCTAAGTATTCCTCGTTTTCCTCCTCCAGATTCATAGCTTTTACCTAAATATTCTTTTTGTTTATCAATAGGTAGATCTACCCAACATCCACCTTGAGGAATTAATTTAAATAATTCTATTTTTTTATCAGAATATTTTGCACATTCTGATTTTGGTGTGTTGTTTAATACATCTTTTAACAATATGATCTTATTGCTTTTTTTTGGAAACTTAAATTTAATATTATATTTTTTTAAAACTCCGATGATAATTATTCTCTCCCTTTTTTGTGGAACATCGTAATCAACTGCATTTAAAATTTTGTGATCAACCTCATATAAATTACTTTCATTTATTTTATCTAATATTGTATTCAAAGTTTCTCCTTTGTTATGTGTTTTTAAACCTTTTACATTTTCTATCATGAATATTTTTGGCTGTATTTCTTTTATTATTTCTATGAATTTTATCATTAAATCTCCTCTATCATCATCTAACCCTTTCCTCATTCCTGCCTGTGAAAACGATTGACATGGAACTCCTCCTGTTAATAAATCTACTTTATTTTTATAAGGAGTTAAATCTAGATCAAGCATAGAACATTTTTCTATGTTAATATTTGGATGATTTAATTTTAGGGTATTACAACAATCATTATTTATTTCATTTAACAGTATTGGTATCATCCCTGTTTTTATTAATCCTGAACTTAATCCACCACAACCAGCACATACTTCTATAAAGTTATAGTTATTTACTTTATTTTTATTCATATTTTTACTTATACTGATATAATAATATTGTTAATATTATTATATTCAATTTTTTATGTATTCCAATTAAAAATAATTTAGTGTTTAGAAACAATAATAGTTATTAAGAATACGATTGCTATTACTAATAATTTCATTACATTACTTTTGAGTAGGTTTATATAATTTGTATTACTAAAAAATGATTCAATAACTAAGTCTTTTCGTTCATCTTCAGACAATTGTAATATTTTTTCATCATATACACCTAATCTATTTATTTTATTTAGAGATGCGTGATTAATGTTTTTATCAAGTATATTTAATACTTGATCATATGATTTAGATAAAGAATTAACTAACATATAATATTTTTCTTTTAACTGTTGATTTTTTTGAGATTCCATTAACTTAGTCAATTTATTTAATGTATAATGTATATCTTTTAACATGATAGTTTTTGTTCGTTCATATAAGTTTAGCTCTTCAGTATTTATATCATCGATTGCATTAGGATGGATAACAATAGAGCGTTCTTTATTAAAATATTTAGATTTTTCATAATTAACGAAAGTAATCCATGATACTTGAGCACTTTGTGGTAAACATACAAATACATTATTATCAAATATATCAGATAATTTATTATGATATTTCATATTGAGTATAATTATATATTATTTTGAGATAAATTATACAATAGATATTGTTATTTATAAGTATATAAATATGGAGAAATCAAGATATACTATTACTGAAATTAAAGTCATGAAACCTATTAAATCATTACTTAATTTAAAAGAAGAAGATTGTGTTAATACTATTAGTAAAAATGTTAAAGCGAAAGGAATCATACAAATTGAAAAAAAGAAAGTTTATTTAGTAGATGATGAATATAAATTAAAATTAATAGGTATTCCTAATTTCTTAATATCTTATATGATCGAACGACAATTAATTATTACAGGTATATTGATTGTTAATAATAAACGAAAAAATATAATGATATTTGAAGATTTTCATGATCCTAATAATAACTTCTTATTTTAACAATACATCTATTATTTTTGCTGTAATTGTTACTGGTATTTTAAAATGTTTAACATCAAAACTTAACTTAAAAATATGTTTTGTTGATGCGTGAATTGTTTTCAACATATCAAGTTTTCTAAAAATAGACCGTATGTTTCTTTCAAGATCTCTAATACCTTCTTTTTTCTCAGTGATATTGATTAAATGTGTAATAATTATATCATCAATTGTAAAATCAGTCTTTGAAAAATTAAATTCTTTTGATATTTTTGGTATCAAGTAATTTTTTACAATTTCTTGTTTTTCATCTATTGTATAATCATTAACCATAATAAATTCTATTCTATTCCTTAAAACAGGATCTATATGATCAATATCATTTAATGATAATATAAACCATATGTTAGACAAATCTATAGGCAATTCTGGCAAATATCTATCTCTAAATTTTTTATTCTGTGTGAAATCCAAAATATGTAATAAAGCTCCCATTACTTCTTTAGAATGTTCTGATTTTTGTAATTTGTCAAATTCATCTAAATATATGATCCCATTTTTACATTTCATTTTTTGTAAAGCAGTTACTATTTGCCCAGGTCTTGCGCCTTCGTATGTATAACTATGTCCTTTTAAACTAGATGCGTCGTTTTCACCACCTAATGATATTTGAAAAGATGGTAATTCTAATGCTTCACATAATGCTAAAATCAACGCAGTTTTACCAGTTCCAGGTGGTCCAACCAATGCTAAAATATTATGTTGTGAATCTGGATTTTTAATTTTATGATTCAACATAAATAGCAATTCTTCTTTTGATTTATTCATTCCATATAAATGTTTATCAAGGGTATCCATTACATGTTTTAAATAGCCTGCTAGTAAATCAGGATTTTTATAAGAATTATTTTCATGTATTTTAAGCATTTTAATACCATCAAACGGAACGCTTACAACATTTTCTACCCATTCTTTTAATTTATAATATTCATTATCTGAAGGATTCATATCTTTTAACATTTTATATTTATCATAAATATATTTAATGTAATAATCATCTTCTACTTGTAATGTTAATATTTTTTGTTCAATATCAATATCCGTATAATTATATTTCTCAAGTCTATTTTTAATTTCTTGAATTTTATTTCTTGTTTCAATATCGATATTGTTTTTTTGATAAGAATGTATTTGTTTTATTAACTCATTTCTATATGAAATATATTCTCTAAAATCTGTCTCTTCCAATTCCATTAATATTAATAATTTTTCCATTAATTCAGATCGTTCGTCATCTGTAATATTACTTAATTCTAAAATAGTTTTAGTGGTAATATCCTTTTTGGCAAGAATGTTAGTTACTTTTTCAAAACGATCATTATATTCGACAGTTTCTTCTTCTGTTAATTTATATAATTCTTTAGATGTCATTGATTTAGTCCAACTTTCTAATCTTTTTTTTGGAGATGTAATAGTATCATCAATTTCAGTATAATCTTTATCAGTTGTTATATCAGAAATATCACTGTCATCATTATTTTTTTTATCATAAAAATCTTCAAAAAATAATGTGGATCTTTTAGTTATTTCATTTTCAGATAATTTATTTATTTTTCTACGTTTCCTACTATGAATAATTAAAGGACTACTATCATCTGACTCATAATCAATTGATTTTTTACTCATTGTTATTTTGTGATAAATAAATGATATGTGAATAATTAATGTATTTTTCAATTTTTTAATTTGCTATTTATACTATCGATTGCTTCTGTAATGTATATCAAACGTGTTTCTTGTTTGATTTTTTCGTCATCTAACTTAAGTTGTTCTAGTTTTAATGATTCCTCATAATATCTTAGACTATATTGACTATTTTTATTGACGAGTTCTTCCATTTGTTCGATTTTCGTTTTTAATTCGTTAATTTGGTTATCATATGTTTCTGGATCGTCTTGAAATTGCAAACAACGAACGATTGGATAACTAATATTTTCTATTTTACTAGAGCATATAGGACATTCATTCCTATGTAAATCATCAACACATTGTTTACAAAAACAATGTCCACAATTTAGGCATATTGGCTTTGAAAAATAATTAAAGCAAATAGGACATTTTAAACAAGATAATTTATCCATTTTTTCAATATATATATAACAACTAGAAAAATTGAATTATTTAATAAATGAATAATTCAGTCTATTGATAAATTTAATAAACACTAAAATGTCAACATGTATGTTATCAACTAGAATTGAAGCGGAATTATTCGTGAAAACGAATAAAGAAGAAATTCCTGGCGAACCATGTCCGATTTGTTTGGAACCATTAAAAGAAAATTCTAAAATAGGATGCTGTGGAACTTATGCTAAAAAACTTAAGTGTGGTCATTTTGTTCATGTTTCATGTCATATTAATAAAAATCCGGATTTAAGACAATGTTCTGTATGTAGAGCAGAATTAACTGATATTAGTATTTATTTTAAAATACTGAAGGCAATTGAAATAAATAAATTTCCAATACATTATCAAATGAAATTAATACAAGTTAGTTTAACACAAGATGATATAATTGATCTTGAAAAATATGGTTTAAATTTTACTAATCATATTAGTTATATTGTTTATTTAGGATCAATTAAGAACGATGAATATAAACTAAAAGAGGAATTTAGGAAGAAATGGGTACATTAATCAACGGTTAATTATCGTAAATACATTTATAACGATTACGTCCTATTTGTACATAACACGAATTATAATATGGTAAATTGTGTCTTGAGTCATACGGAACATATGAAATAAATATTGTTAGAAAATTATCAGTTATCATTCCTTCATCATATATAATATCATAAATTATTTTACTATCATGTAAAATAATAGTATATTTTTTAATATATCTTAGATCAGTGATAATCATAGGGAGACCTTTTACATAAATACATGCGTAATATTGTTCGTTATAAGTGTAATCATCACTATAATTATTACTTTTAATGTTTAATTTCTGAACTTTTAAAGAAACAAGATATTTTGGAGAAATAGCCAAATCGGAAGATATTGCTATAAATGGCATACCTAATATTTTTCCCAATACTACCAATTGTAATTTATATTGTTCATTATTATATGAGTCACCATTCGATATTATGTTATTTTGTATGTTTATTATTTCTTGTTTTAATTTATCTAATTGTATATGTTGTTCATTTATTACTTGTTCTTTTTGTGTAATTTGATCTTTTACATCTTCTATGTTATTTTTATTTTCCATAATATAACGTTCATGTAATTCAATTGTTTCTATATTTGGATTATCTAAACAATATACAACAGGATGCTGTTCAGAATTTATTATAGTGTTACAAATAGGACATTTTTTAGTTAATAAATTATTTAGACAATCACTACATATAACATGTCCACAATCTAAACATAATGGATGATTGAAATATGAATTACATATTGGACATTTTAATGGGTTATAAACATTCATTTATTTGTAATTAATTTGTCGTTATGTTGTGGTAATATAATGATAAATCAATTTTTAGTAAAAGATTAATATAATATTTTTTAACAATTGTGTTTCCTCAAATAATCGATAAATTCATACATTGATTTACAATCAACTTCATTATAATCAATAATTTGTTTCATTATTTCTGTATCACATGGATTTTTATCATCTTTACTACATTGTGTATATAATTTCCAAGCATGAAACATTGCTTGTTCTCCATCTCCAATTCTATTTTCTTTCCATGTTGTTTTAGTTAGTCCATGTTTATACATTGCTTTAGCAACACTTTTTAATGTAAAATCCTTAGCCCCTTTTACTGTAATAGGTTCATTTTTTACTACTTCTAAGAAATCAAATAGTGGTAATTGTTTCCATCTATGATTATGTTTAGCATTTGCTTTCTCGAAGAATACCCTTTCAGCAAAACTCCAATGGTATATATTTGGACTAAAATCATTATATTTCAACATCAACAAATTAATATAATCGATATATTCATCTATTATTCGTATTTCTTCTTTTGATGTTAATTTATCGACTGTTAAATTTTTATAAATCCATTCTCCATAACTATTGATATAACCAATACCAATCATAAATATATAATCAGTGTTTGATTCTTGTTTTGATGTAATATCGCTTGATATCAAAAAACTACTCACAGTTTCAAAATCAACATAAATTGACAATATTTTTTCACTCATCCAATTTCTATAATTATTTTTAATTTTAGATGGAAAAACTATTCGATTACTAGTATCTCTATTCGTATTTAAAATAGCATCTACTCTACTCTGAGTTAATGCGCCATTAATCCCTAATATATTAGCATTACAATTTGGATCAGACCATTTTTTAACACCATTATCAAATGCTTGTTCTCTATTAATAGGACCACAAAACCATATACTAGTTATTTCATCAAGTTTTTCAGCCATTTGTTCCTTAACTTTACGATAAGGCGCATCATATTTATTACACATATTTGGATATAGTTCAGGACAACATGGTGGGTTATGTGTCATATCAATACTATTATAAACTGTTCTATACCATTCAATTGCGTCATTAGTTTGATCAATATATTGTTTATCAGAATCAGTAAAATTAATTTCACCAAGAGTATCAAATGGATCATTATTTTTATGTAATTGTTTTCTACCTTTGACACTTTGTGTATATTCCCATCCATTTCCTAAAATATAAGCAGTTGGTGGAGTATATCCTTGCATTACACCTAATCCTTCATTGTATATTAATATTTGACCTTTAAATGGTTTAACATTATAATTATTTCTTAATGTTTTTCCATCAGTATTCATATGCATTAAAGAGCTTTTAATATCAATTACACGATAATGATAATTATATGGTTTTAACATTGGAGCACCTATAGTTTCTTCATCATAATGTAATATTTTTTGAATAGTAAGTTTATTTATATAATCACTTCTGACAATAATATCAGCAGAACCATATGTTTTATTTTGTGGATTATGAATAATTGCTTGAAAAATTATTGGTATTCCTCTTAACATTGCTTCAAACGTTTCTTTACATTTTTGTTTGGAACTAGCCTCATACGATTCTGCTATTTGAATCCAATCATTTGGAAATTTTTCTTTAATTTTATCAACAATCATCTTCTCAAACCTAATACCTCTATTCATTAAAAATCCATAAAATGAATCATTACATTCAATGTCATCTAATCTATGACGTGTATTTCCTGATATTCTTCTTTTTTTATTAGGAGGATCGTTATAATTATTAATACCATATAAGTTGAAATAATCTAAACAATTATCCTGTAGCAAAGCATTTCTAGTTTTCGAAGCAGGAACCCAATCGCTTCCGATTTTGAAATCAGAATCTGGCTCAATAACTTCATTTTCTCTTCTTCTTTTTTTATTACGAATATTTATATTTTCACTAACATATTTTTTGATAACTGCTAGTTTATCATCTACACATCTATGAATTTTATCTATTTCTTCAATTAAAACATCCGAAATAACCCAATAAACTTTATTATTATCGTTATCAAGTTGTATTTCACCAAATAAATTTTCTTTCATCTTAAATTTATCATTAATAAAATCATTATGATTGGTATGTTCATTAATGTGTACGTTGTAAAATGTACATTTATTAATATTTAAGGAGTTTAATATAAACTGAATATATTCTTGATAAAAATTACTATTCTCCCCATTTTTATTTATTAAAGTATAACCAATAATTACGATATTACCAGAATCATCGAAGCTATCAATATTAATAGATATATGAGTATCTTTAATAATTTTACTAATATTCATAATATTATTAACCATTTTTCTACATATAATTTTTGATATATAATTATAATCAATACATGTCATAAGATTGTTCTTATTTCTATCGAATAATTTTATGTATTTTTGTATATCTAATACAAGATGTGTATTTTTATCTATTTCCATATTAAATGTATAATTATGTCTTTATTTTTAGTTATTATTAGTTATAATCTTTTTATATGTATTAATAATTTAATCAAATTTCAAATAATTAAATTATAATAGTCATAAAATAATTTGATATAAGTAAAATCATATTAGTTGTCTTATCTCTGATAGTGTTATTCTGTCATTTTGATCTTTAGTTAACATTTTTAATAATATAGTTTTTAAGTTATCTGGAATATACTGATCTATTCCAATCGGTAATTCTCCATTTTTTAACATTTGGAAATCATTAATTTTTTCCATAGATGTTTTCATCGGATATAATATTTCAAACAATATTAATCCTAAACTATAAATATCTGTTTTATTATCATAGTGGTTTGAATTAATTTGTTCTGGAGAAGAATATACCAGCGTTCCTATACCATTACTATGCTTATTTGTTATAATTTTATGAGTAGCTAAACCAAAACCACCAATTTTAACTATATTATCGTTGATACCATCTTTATTTATATCACATATAAATATATTACTTGGTTTTAAATCTCTATGGATTATTCCCAATGAATGAACATGATCTATACCATCTAATATTTGTTTAAATATATTCAATCCTTTGTCAATATATTTTTGTAACATATGTTTATTTGTTTTAATTGATTCCATTAGATCTTTATCATTATTTCTTTTTTCTAACCATGAGTTTAAAGAGTAGTCACATAATTGCATTTGAATATACAACATATATTCATGATCATTACTTAATCCATTTATCATTGGTAAATATTGAATCATTTGATTATTAGATGGAACAGATAGATTTGAAGAAGAACCATATGATTTTTCTGTTAGTTTTTCTAAATTAGAACCATATGATTTTTCAGTTGATTTTTCTAAACTAGAATCATATTCAGTTATTTCTGGTTTATTATTTTTTTCATCGTTTAATTCTATCCATGAATTATAATATCTTATTATATTCACATGATCTAATTTAGCTAATATTTGAATTTCTCTAAGAATATATCCTATTTCAGTTGTATTCTTAAGTTTTATTTGTTTAATAGCATATATAGTATTATCTAAACAATGTTTCGATTTAAATACACATCCAGATCCTCCTTTTCCAATTTGTTCTATCTCTTCAAATTCATATTGATATCTACCAAGAACAACGTTATTTGTAGATTCGTTAAGATTTGAATATTCGATTGTTAATAATTTATCAGGACTCAATGAGAAAATAGACCCTAAAAAGTTTCTTAAGAATTTTTTGTATATATCTAATGAATAATTTGTATCATATCCATGTTGTAGAAAACCATAATTATGTAGTAACTTGATCATACGTTCTTTAACACCATTTTTATCCATATTATTTTCTTTGCTATAAACATCGATAAACATATCAAGTAATGATAATAATAACATTTCTGAATTTTTACTAGTAGGAGGAATACTAGTAATTATTTTGTCATTTGATAAACTGATAGATGTATCAATATTCCAATCAGATGATGACCGTCGTTGTTTATGTTTATTATCTTTAAAATTAATCCATTTTTCATAAGATGGGAATGTATCATCTACAGATTCACTAACATTATCATGACTAACAGAACACATTTTTACTACACTTTTTGTTTTTATATAATACTATATCATTTTATTCTTAAGTAATTAGAATAAAATTCAATATTTTTAATTTAATTATCTAATGTAATAAATATATAAAATGAGTAATAATCAGGGGAATTCGAAATATAGGATTCACTATAACGTGAATAATCAATTAGGTGGAAAAGGTGAGAAGAAACCAAAAAAAGAAACTTCAAGTAAATCATCTGCTGATGGTGATTTTATTGCAGATATTGCTTTTATATGGAAGTATAGAATTGAAAATGAAAAAGATCTTGTAAGAGGAAAAGAAACAGATAATAAAATATTTAAAAAATACGAAGATGCTGAAAAATGGGTAAATAAGAAAGAACAACAAGATAAATTAATGAAACAATATCTAAAGGAACTATCTGATATTAAAAAATCAGGAAAGACTATAGTATTTCATATTAGTCATTTTAATATTCGTATTCAGAAGGACAATGGAAAACCTACAAACATAATGGAAGTATCAGAATTATCTGATACAGTATCAGAAACAAGTGATTCTGACATCATGTAAATATGATAATAATTAATTTAATTAGTTTAATTATTATTTATATTAGATTTCTATAGTATCTCCTGTATATTTTTTCCCGAAGAATTTTTCATATTTTTTCAATTTATCGTCTAGTTTTTTTTGTCTAGAATTTCTAGTTTGTGTTAATTCTATTATACGTTCATCTAATTTATCAACTATATCATTTAATTTTTTTATTTCGTGTTGTAAATCTCGTTTTTCCTCTTTTAATCTATTTTCATAATAAGATAAATTTCTTTGAACTTTTACATCATCATTTTGCATACATACTAACTGTATCGTCACATCTATTGGTTGTCCTACTTTTACGAATACATCTCCTGAATTATTACTACTGCCAAGTACGTTACTAGATCCTAAATTAACAGGAATATTGCTAGTATTTCTATTAACAATTTCACTTAATGAATCTTGACCTGCTTGTATCATGTTTCTAAATGGATTATTTTGAATGTTGTAAATTGATCGTGGTTCTCTTTCCCATTTTTGAATAGTAAATGTTAATTTATTAGATTTATCAATGTCTAATAATAAATCGTCATCGTTATCTGATATAAATGTAAATCCATTATCTCCAACTTTAGATCCTTTTACTATTCTTTCAATTGCGTTATATATTCGTAAATTATTAGTTTGATTATTAATAGGTAAACATCTATTTAGTCCAACTATTTCAGTAGTACCTATTTTTCCATGTTCTATTGTAAAATATTCTATTCTATTTCCACCACGGATAATTCTTACTTTATATTTAGTATTAGTTGGGATGTCAATTAATAATATATTTTTATCTTCTGCTTCTTGTAATTTATCTTTTCCTATTTGCGCTTCAGATATTTTATTAAATGGTTTTTTTAAATCAACATCCCAAACAGATATACAAATATTATCAATATTTAATGAATAATTTTTATAGCCATCTCCATCACAGTTACAGTTAGCTAATGGAATACCGTTAGATTTTCATTCATATGATTGTTCAACATCAAATAAGTTATTATTTTTACAATAACTACAATATGTACATTGATCAGGATTTTTTCCAAGTGGAATATACCATGTTTTAGTTTTATCGTTAGTTTTTAATGGACCTAAACAGAATTCTTCTTCCATTCTATAATTAGTGATATATTAGATATTATTTAATATATCATAACGAGTTTTTAAGTGATTTATAAATATATTTACATATTGTATAATATACAAAATATGAATCATACTGAAATCTGTATGTTTGTAACAATGGATAAAAATAATAGTATTGGTAATTTTAATGAAAATACACATGAATTTTCATATCCATGGAAAATAAAGGAAGAATTAGATTTTTTTATGAATAAAATAAAACATGTTAAATATCCATATACTAAAAACGTAATTATTAGTGGTAGGAGAACTTGGGAAATGTATAAAGAACGTTTTTTACAATCTGATAAATATATATATATAATTATTAGCAACACGTTACAGCAAAAACTAGATGATATCTCATTAAATCCAAATACAGTTATACATAAAAGTTTACGTGATGCGATAAATTACTGTAATACATTATCAAATATAAATAAAATAATTATTTCAGGAGGAAAAGATCTATATACAACTGCTATTGAAATTGTAAAAATAGATATATTGAATGTAATTAAGATAAATTATGATTATAAGTGTAATATATTTTTTCCAATTGAGAAAATAGATAGAAAATACATATTATCAACTAGTAGAAAATTAAATACGATTGATGAAAATACTGGTAATGAGATAGAGATTACATTATGTAAATATGATAATAAATATGTTTCAAGGAAAAGACAACCATATAAACAACATGAAGAATATCAATATATTCATACAATTGAAAAATTAGTAAGCAAACAATCGTACACAAGTTATAACGATAAATTACAATATAGAACGTTAATAGGAATACAATATAAGTTTAATTTAAATGATTCATTTCCATTATTTACTACTAATAAAATAGAATTATTGGATGTATATAATGAAACTGTTAAAATAATAAACGATGATACTTTTTTTAATGAATTATCTAGATGTATTAATGACATAAAAATATTATCATTTGATAAACATTTAACAATTAACTACAAAATAGGGAATGTTGATAATGTATGTTTTTATATTGAGCAAATCGAAAATACTGTATTATTATCATCAATGTTAACTATTAATTATATAAATGTATTAGATATTCCAATGGAAATAGCAAAATATAGTTTTTTAATACATTTAATTTATAGTTTATTAGATGATTCCAATATAAAAATACAATTAGATAGACTGATTATATCTTTTGGGAAAATTATGTCAAATATAGTAGATAAACAAATATTACAAAATATTATTAAAAAAACTCCATATCATTTCCCAAAACTAGGATTTTTAATAAAACCTTCTGATATGTTATCAATTCCATTTATTGCTTTAAAATTAGATGGTTATAAACATCATACATAAGTTATATTTCTATCTTTATTCAGTTCACATTTAATATTTTTTAGTAAATTTACCAATTCAGAATAATATTGTAACACATTTTCGATATTATTCTCAGTAATAATTTTTCCACGTAGATTATTTATAGTTGTTAAATAATTATTAATACTACATTCGTCTTTGTCAACTTTATCATTATCACTATCTATAAACATATCGTCATCAAATATGTCATCATCACTATTTGTTTTATTTTTTATAGAAAGATTATTAAATTCGTTACTTTTGTCATTAAATATTTTTTCCGCAATATTCAATTGTTGTTTTATTTCATTTGATAATGTTGAACATTGATTAAATATTGCTAATGATTGTTGTAAGTCATCCGAAGAAGAATTTAAGATAGAAATAGCATTTTCTAATGTAGTTATTTTGCTACAAATGGTATCGTTCATGTTTTTTGAATATATACAAATGAAATTATAGTATAATATATTTAATTTTCATCATTTTTTAATAGGTAGTATTTTAACCTTTATTTCACCATCACTAAATATTATATTAAACACTTTCGATGTTTTTATAGATCTTATATCTTCGACTGAAGATATAATTTTTTTACTAGAATTCATTAATATCACATGATTTTTGTTTAGTTTAAGACTATCATGTAATACTTTTTCAGGATTTAACATTTCTAATTTGTTACATAAAACTGTCAATAGATTTTTATTACTAATAATTAAATTATTGATATAATTTGAAATGATATTAAAATCATTAGTTAGCATCAAATCTATTTTGTTAACTGGGTTAATTAGTTTACTACATATCAAATCATAATTATGTTTATAATTATGTATTTTTTGATTAATGTTATCAGTACAAACTTCATATATTTCCTGTATTGATTCACACATACCTGTATATATATTACTGATAATTTGACCAGCAATTGATGGAGTTGGAGCACGTAAATCAGCAACAAAATCAGATAACATATTATCTACTTCATGACCAATTGCAGAAATTGTAAAAATACTACAATTATAAATGGCTTTAACAACATTTTCATCTGAAAATCCAAATATATCTTCTAAACCTCCTCCTCCGCGAGCAATAATTAGTATATCCAATGGTTTTTTTTCCATAATTTTTATACAATTGACAACATCAGATGCGCAATCTTTTCCTTGAACTTTACAATTTTTAATAAATATATTGAAATTAACATTATTTTCGTTTAACACAAATAATATATCATGTAACGCAGCTCCATCACTAGCAGTTATAATACCTATATTTTTAACATATGTTGGTATTTGTTTTTTGTGATCATCATTAAAATATCCTTCTTCAAATAATTTAGCTTTCAACATTTCATAATTTAGGAATAGATCTCCTTGTTTTAATTCTTTTCTTAATGTTTTTACATATATCGTAACTGTTCCTTGCTTTGCATAAAAATCAACATTTCCAGTTATTGTAACAATATCACCATTAGTAAATGATATTTTTTGTGAAACCAACTTATTGTTCATCCCTCTCCAAATAATACAGTTTATCATACATTCTTTATCCTTGAGATTTAGATATGAATGTCCGTTTGATGTTCGTTTATTAGAAATTTCACCGCTAACTGTAAATGTATTTGGGAATACTACTTTGATACCATCATGAATAATAGTATTTAGTTCAGATACAGTTAATACTTTTTTATCCATATTTGATTTAGTTATTGAATTACATTTAATTACAATAACTAAAAAATTCATCTTTTCTATAGTAATAAAATAATCATTTATTATCATTGTTCATAATATCAAACATTTCATCAGCAACAAATCTTTGTGCGTGGTGGGAGATTATATTATCAAATAATTGATAAATCATTTTAACATTATCATTTGTTTGAGCGCAATTTTTTGTATTATTATTAATTAAATTTACCCATATTATTTGTTGTTCATCACTGGTAAGTTGATTAAATAATTCAGTAATATTACATATTAGTTTACGATCTTCATATAAATCAGGATCAAAAAAATTAGAAGGATATCTAAATTTCCATTTGAAGTTATATATTCCTATTCTTTCAACACTACCTGTACTTTGAGCATTTCTATTTATTTTAATATTATTATTTACCTCTTGAAGTTTATCACAAATATAATTAGTAATGTTAATCCTATTAGATGGATAACCATTTGAAATATTAAGATATAACACTGATCCATTAGTCAAACAATTATATAATGAGTCTGTATCAAAATAAATTATAGTAGCATCATCAATATCCTCTCCGAATGTTATATATGGGTTATTATCTCTTAAATAGTCCATTACATCAGATGGTCTGTCGTATTTTGCTAGTAAATAATATAAGTTCTTAAAACATTTTGTTGCGTTATTGATAATGATAAATAATTTATCACATTCTGTATATTTTAACCATTTTTGTTGTTTTTTTAGATGATCATTAATTGCTTCTTGTAATATTATTTCTTTTTGTTTTGATAAGATATTACAATCATTAGATTCTAAATATCCAGTAATATCATTATCCAAATCAGCCATATCAGAATAAAGACCTTGTTTTATAGAGAATTTTACGAATTTTTTAAATTGTTCTTCTTTTGTTTCTACATTATTATTGAAAATAATTAAATCATTAATAGTAATACTAGGATATAATATATCAAGATCCATTGTATATCTAATTAACTTTTTAATTAGATATAAATATTTATGATAAATAAACTCAATTTTTATGGGAATAAATTGGATTAATAAAAATAATATGATAATAATAAAATAATTAGATCAACTTATTTGGCCATATTCAAAATTACCATGAAATACAAATTCTCCACCAGGATGGTATAATTCTCCATATCCATGTTTTTTATCATCATGCCAATCACCAATATATTCAATCATTCCATTACTGTCAAAAAATGAAGTTCCTTTACCTTCTCGTTTACCAAATAACCATTTTCCTTCGTATTGAATAAATCCGTTTTCGTAATGTTTTTCACCGATACCATCAAATCTATTATTGTCAAATCCACCAATATATGATAAAGTTCCATCATTAAAATATAATTTTCCAAACCCATGATAGACATTATTCATAAAATCTCCGTCATAAGCTAAAACGTATTTATTTAGATGTTGACAATATTCATATAATTTTCCGTTTCCATGAAATTTTCCATCTATAAAATCTCCTTCATACTTTAGGAAACTTACAGGTTGACTGTTAATGTTTACAGATTCATACAATTTTCCAGATCCATGATATTTTTCATGTACAAATGATCCTATGTATATGATATTATTTTCTATTGGAATATCATCTTCATATAATGTTCCTTTTTTCATATTGTCATTTTCAAATTCTCCAACAAATTTTTTATTTCCAGAACAATAATAGATAGTTCCATATCCTTCTTTATTATCATTAACCATTTTCCCTTTAAAATATGGAGTTCCAGTATCATAATTAAATGTAACATCATCTCCACTAAATTTTCCATTATCCCAACATCCATTTTTCAATATACATCCAGTAAAACTATATCCAATTCCTTTTCCATGATATATATTATGATTAAATTGACCATCATATTTTATCATACTTTTACCATCATTTAATTTATCATAATATAATGTTCCATCTCCATGATATTTTCCTTCGTCAAAGTTGCCACTATATAAAATAGTTCCATCTATATTATAATGATACCCATAACCAGTTTCAAGTCCATCATCATCTAATGATCCATCAAATTTAAGGTTACCATTATCCCAGAATTTTTTCATTTTAATTTTACCACAAGGAATATTATCATCCCATTCACAATCAAATAATAGTTGTCCATGCTCATTGTAAAATTTACCTAACCCATGTTTACTATTTTCTTTTAGAAATCCAACATAAGATTCTCCAGTTACATATATTATTTTACCATTTCCATGCATTTTTCCTTCGTTCCATTCACCTTCATATGATAATATTTTATCTATTCCTATTTTCTTATCCATCGCAACTATTTTACCATTACCATCAGGATGATCATTTTTCCATGATCCTACATATTTATATAATGATGTATAGAATCTACCAAATCCCTCTCTTTTGTTATTTTTAATTTCTCCTTGAAAAATACCAATATCACGAATATTTATGGTATGATTTCCATCAGTTATTGGATCTTTTACAATTTGATTATATCCAAAGTTAATATCATTCATTATTTATTTGATTTATTGATATAGTCTATTATATTCATATAAAAAATATATCAATTTTTTACTATCCTTTAATATATAAAATATACTAATAATGGTTATGTTATATTTCCATTATTCTACTTTGTTTTTGTTTATTTGATGATTTTTTTTGTTGTTTATTTGATGATTTTTTTTGTTGTTTATTTGATGATTTTTTTTGCTGTTTAATAAATGATTTGTCTTGTTGTTTATTAATTGATTTTTTCGGTTGTGGGCGAGTTTCAATTACTGGTTGTTTTTTAACTATTTGTTTACTTTCAACTTTACTAAAATCGGTATTTACTTGCTTAACTTTTTGGAACACATAGTATCTATATAATTGTGATAATTTCATACTTGCTACATTCACCTTATCATTCATATCGTAAAATTGTTTAACTTTCATGTAAAATTCCTTAGTTTTAATAGTTTCTTCATTATCTGCAGATTCTTCAAAGAAACTCTTATGATTATTATATATGTTCAAAAATAAATCAGTTTCAACTAACACCATACCACATTTATCATATAATATTTTTTCCAAATATTTTTTATCAACAATATACTCTGTAATATATACCCCATCTTCTGATATTGTTGATATATGTACATCTAATGGTAACCCTGTTCTATAAATATCATCTGTTTTATCATATTTTCTTTTCATTTCGAAAAATATTTTTTCATCTCCTTCTGGTGTTATATAATTACTAGAAATTGCTCCATTATACTTGTTAAATAAATTATTTACTATATCACCATCAACTGTTGTTAATAGTAGATATCCATAATCATCTAAATATCTATTTAAATTTTCACAAAAATTAGTAATTGTTGTATCATTTTCGAAAAAGTAATGAACAACAAATTGACAATTTACAACATCAAATTTTGAATCTGGACGTTCATTATCAGTTTTTCCAAAAAATTTTGTTAATAATAGTTCATTTGTTTGGTTCATTTGAACTTGTAACTTTAATTGATCATTATAATTTAATAATGCTTTTGCGTCTGCTGTCATGAAAAACATTTTAGGACAGCTTGGATATTTTGCTTTAAATCTAGTATATCTGCTGATTGCGCCATCTGTTGCAAAATGAATTCCATACGAATCTGGATCTATACCAACACATGATTTAACACGAGCATGATAAAATTTCATAATATCTCCACCTCTACCACAACCTATATCCAAAATAAATAATTGTTTTTTAGACATTTTATCATGATAATATGAATTTTTATATGAACAATAGGTATATATGAGATTACTTTTAATCCAATTATGAAAGTTTCTAAATGGTTCTGCAAATTTCTTACTAATTTGGTAATAAGCATTTTGTCTTCTTTCAGTTGTGATAATGGATATGTCGATTTTACTTTTAAGGAGTGCCATATGTGTTTCATATGTATCCATGTTTGCTAATTTCATAATATCATCCATTGTTGTTGGACTAACAATACTTCTCCATATTCTATTTGCAATATCAAAATTATTACCATATTTTAATTTATATTTTAACACAGATTCTGTTTTATCATATCTAGTTCTCATTGGAACCCATCTATGTCTAATAGAAACATCAATATTTGTATCATAGTAAAATTCACAAACAGTTTTATCTTGTATAATATTTCCTTCAATATCTCTTATGTCACCATCAATTATATCTAAATACGCAATATAATTATTACTATCTTGTTGAAATAATACAGGATGTTCTACTTTGTCTATTATTTTACCAACATATAAATTGCATATCCTGTATAAAGTATTTGATAATATTTTTTGATCACTATTGTCATAAATATTTAGAATTTGTCCAGTTTCTTTATCTCTTTCAAATTCAATGTAAAAATCAATTGAATTTTTCTCTGGTGGCTTCCATTTGAAAATATTGTATTTTATTTCTCTTGTTAATTTCGTATATTTCTGATCAAGTGGTGTATACATTAACCCATCTATTAAGTACGGAACATCTATTTTTTCATCGTTTTTATATAAATTCCACATTAAATATGAATAAGCAAATATTTCAGTATCATTTCCTCCTATTGGTAATAAAAAATTTTTGTAATCAATTACATGTGCTATAGTTTGTGTTTTTAATGATTCATTTAATATTTGAAAATGATTACTTATTTCTACTGTATAGAATTTAAGGATATCATCCATGTTAAATTTACCAGCATATTCATTATATTTAATTTTTGGATTAAAACAATTCGAAATAACATCATATAATTTTAACAATCTGTCTTTTAATATATTGTTATTTCTCATGTCTGTCCCACAATAAAACAGAATATCAAACCCTAAAAATAAATATTTGTTGTATTTATTGATATAAATATATTCTCCATCTAAAATTGTATTATTATATTTAGATAATTTACTGTCTAATGTTATACCAGTATCCTTCATTTCCATGAAATTACTTAATATTATATATACTTTGTTTGAAAAAATAACTAATGTAGCACGTTCTCCATCTGCTTTATCTGATACTGAATACTTATTTGGTATAACATCTGCTACATGTTGAATTTCAATAGAATTTGAATTCATGTAATAAAGTGATTTTGCGTCTTTAACGTCTTTTCCATATATTAGATTATTATATAATATCATTACATTATCTTTTACGGTGTTGGATATAACATTATCTCCTTGTTGTAATGCTCTTTTAAGATTATATATCTCATTAATCATCATATCTAGATATTTACTATTTATTTTACTCTTTTTTTTTAAAAAATCTATTTCCAATTCGTAAGATGGAGTAGTTCCTTCCACATTATTAATACTATTAGAAGATTTTACTATTGTACAATCTATTTGCATTCTACATTCATCGTTATCAACTATTATAGCAGATACCCGCTGTTTATATCTAAATAATATGTTAACCCGTTCTTTTTCGTCTATTGGTATTAATTCTTTTAATTTTGATTTAGTAATAATATCTTCAGTAGATAATCGAACACGGATATCAAACTCATCAATATCGAATGTATTTTTAATATCCTTGTGTTTATGAATAATAGTTATACCTTCTTTATCAGATAAATATTGAGATACTAAGATTGAAAAAATGATATGATTTTGCCTATTGTGTAACATATTCATTAAATTATTTATTTGTTTAATACCATTAATAGTTACACGATATGAATCAAAATTTTCTTGATTATAACCGTAAGTTATATCTAAAGATATTTCTTTTACGATATTATATTTATTATTATTACAATGTTGAATAACGTAACATATTGCATTATTAAATGAGTTCATTGATAACTTATTTTTACTGGTATAGTTATTGAACATAATTTCGAATTCATTGTTATTTGATAATTTATCATAGATACTTTTTATTCTTTCAAAATCTTTATCATTAAAAATATATGATTCCATTTGCTTATATTTATAATGGTATATTATTTTATATAGTATATTATTATTTCAATATTTTTCAATTTTAGTTAAATATTATATATGACATAATTATATACTTATATAATTATGATTCATATTACTAATTCCATTGATGATATTAAACAGAATATTAAACAACATGATATACCAGATAAAACATATAAACTGAAAAAAATAGAAAAAATACTAAATACTACCACTCAAGATAATGAAAATATTAATGAGTTACGATTACGTTTATATGAAATGACATATATACTAACATACTGTATTAAACTATTATATAAACATAATTTTATGGTGTCTGACCAAATAATAACCACTTTAAAAAATCATATAAATGATGTATGTGAAATAACTCTTACTGATGAGGAATATGTGTCTATAGTATCATTTATAATTCAAAATAAAAAAGATGTTTATAAAATACTATTAACAAACAATGAGTATAAAAATGTTGTATCAACTGATAATGTTCTTAAAGTGATTGACTTGAATAGTCAAGAAGGAGGTTCAATATCATGGTTAACAGAAGATACAAATGAATATACAAAAGTATTAGATATTATTGGCTTAGTTATCGACATACTTGGATTTATTCCAGGTTTAGGAATATTAATAGATGCTTCTGGTTTCATATTATCAGTGTTACGTTTTCAATGGTTTGATGCAATTTGTTCATTAATTAATATGATACCAATAATTGGTTCTTTTATAGGAACTCCTTTAAAGTATCTTAGGAAGTATGATAGAATAAAAAAAATACGTGAATTACGAGGAATGGTAAATAAAGAGAAAATACTTAATGTGAATAATTGAATATTTATTTTAATTAAAAAATTGATTTTAATTAAAAAATTGATTAATTAAGAAATAGATATAAAATAATATTAACTTACTATTATATATATATCATAATAAGTTAATAATGAATGATTCTGATTATAATCCTATTGTTTACAAATTACCTCATATTAAAGTTAATATTCTAAATAGTGAACCAAATATTATTAAATCTGGATATCAAGCACAACCACATTTTAAATACGGATTTCATCATTATATCCATGCTACAAAAGATAAAATGGAAATATTAGAAACAACACCGGAATTAAGAGGAAAAAAATTTTACTTAGTTACAAATCCTTTTGAACATGAAATAAAAGATTATGAGGATAGTATAAATGTTGCTTCAAATAAATATTTTGGAATTGACAAGAATAAACCAGCAATATTATCTAGAGCATTTTATAAATTATGGGAGATATTGATGTATTTTGATCTGATACCAGAAACTTTAAAAAAAATGACAGTTGTCCATTTAGCAGAAGGACCTGGATCATTTATACAATGTGTTATGAATTACAGAGAGAAATTTTTTGATAAGAGTATATCGCATGATAAGGCATTTGCAATAACATTATATGATAGTGTTTCTAATGTTCCACAATTATCAACAGGAATGGTTAATTATTATACAAAACAAAAGAAATTACAAATATTTAAAACATATTCATTTGAAACTGCCAAAAAATCTAATGATCAATCAAATGGAGATTTAACTGAAATAAAAACAATACACCTATTTAAAGATATGGTTTTAAATTCAGATAAAAAATATGCGGATCTAATAACAGCAGATGGTGGTTTAAATTGGTATAATGAAAATTATCAAGAGCAAGAAGCATATGGATTAATATTAGGAGAAATAATAACAGCATTAAGTTTACAAGCGAAAGGTGGAAATTTTGTGTGTAAATTTTTTGAGACATTTACAGCTATAAGTATTAAATATCTTTGCATATTGCAATATTTTTATGAAAATGTATACATATGCAAACCTTTTACAAGTAGACCATCTAATTCAGAAAGATATGTTGTATCTACTAATTTTAAATATCAACAAACTGGAGACTTATTGAAAAAGATAGACATAATTGAGCAAATATTAAACGATATTATGAAAAAAGACGGTTTATTTGTGAATGATATATTTACTAATTTTGAGATACCTACTGATCTTGAAACTACAGTTCTTTGTGTAAATTCCCAAATATTGAATATGCAACACACAAGTATTAATAAGATAATGAAATATATAAATGAGAAAAATTATTTTGGAGATAGTTATCATAAATACAAGGAGGAACAAATAAACGCAACAACATTTTGGATAAAAACATTCCTTCCAATTACAAAAAGAGATGTGAAATTAACAAGACAATCATTAAATAGTAAAGTTAATGATACAATTGCTAACAATGAAAATACTGTTAAGAGTAAAATAGATGAGCTTGATAAACTAATTGAACAATATTAAATTATTATATTCAACAAAAAAAATTGAAAATATAATGACTTAAAAAAATAAAATCTTATATATCCAAACAGAAAATGACTAGTAATAACCCGTTTAATGTATTAGTTTGCGATGATAGTGAAAATAGTTTATCAAATGATGATATTAATGAAGAAGTAAATGATATTAAAATTAAGGAAGAACCTGCTAATAAAGATTATTCAATAGTAGAAAATAATTTCATTCAGTTCAATATCCTAAATGAGGATATTGAAAAAGGCTGGTATGTAATTAGTAATAAGAAAACACGAAAAAAACATATCAATACAACACAAAATATTTCAATTGAACAAGATAGACAACAACCAAAAAAATGGTTTAGAGATAATACATGGGCACATCATTATCTAATTGGTGACGTATGCGATAAAAATAAAATTCCATGTTATATGGGAGATAAGAAAAAGAAAAAACAAAGTGAATTATATCAAGAAGTATATAATAGACACTTAACTGGAATTAAAAAAATGTATGGTTATTTAGCAACGTTACAAGATTCATTAGATAGAGAAGAAGATACTGTTTGGAAACATAAATATTATATGGGGATATATTGTGATAAAGAAGGACATCCATTATATGAAATGGATTCATATAGAAAAGACAAAGCAATACAATACCAACATGAATATAATACAAATAAAACCCATGTTAAAAAAACATTCACTGGATGGAATAACAACAAATAATTTATTTATAATATGCTATATTTACTAAATGTTAGTAAATATTGTATTACCAAAAAATTGATATTATTAATTATAAAAGTAATAATCAGTAGTTTATAGTTTACAAAATGGAGAAAATAACATTAGATTATATTGTTCAATATTTATCAGGTGGGAATAAATCAACTATATTTCCATTACAACCTCATGAAACAGTTAACGTTTCTTATTTACAAAACGCTTTTGGTAAGTTATTTGACGATAACTATATACGATATGGCATGCCAACATTGAAAAATAGGGATGTATCTGGATATCTTAGTATTATATTTTGTATTAAAAGTAATTTTATAGAAATTGATGATTTCGAACAGTATTACACAAAACTAAAACAACAACTAATTGATAATATAAATTTAACAACAAATTTTACATTAAAGGAACTTAAAAAAGATATTATTCATGATATAAAATCAAATGAGTTCAATGTGAGAATATTGTATTATTTGAGTTACTTCCTGAATATTAACATTTTTGTAATCGATGAAACTATACCAATAATATTAACATATTATTGTGATCCTGAATTTAACATGTATAAAAATAGTATTTGTCTTATCAAGAAAAACGATATTTATGAACCAATTCTAAATAAAGATTTTAATGGATTAATTAAATATGATAATCCAACATTAAACAATATATTATGTTTAGAAGAAACTACATCCGTAAATATAAATAATCCAAATGAAAAACATCCACTAGAAATAAATTTAGATATAAGTTCTATGTTAAAATATTACGATATTGAGATAAACAATATTGATGAACAAGAAGAAATAGAATCAAATGAAAAACAAGAAGAAATAGAATCAATTGAAGAACAAGAAGAAATAGAATCAATTGAAGAACAAGAAGAAATAGAATCAATTGATGAACAAGAATCAATTGATGAACAAGAAGAAATAGAATCAATTGAAGAACAAGAAGAAATAGAATCAATTGATGAACGAAAAGAAATAGAATCAATTGATGAACAAGAAGAAATAGAATCAATTGATAAACAAGAAATAGAATCAATTGATGAACGAAAAGAAATAGAATCAATTGATGAACGAAAAGAAATAGAATCAATTGAAGAACAAGAAGAAATAGAATCAATTGAAGAACAAGAAGAAATAAATTACCATACTTATACAGTAGATAAATTGATGGTATATAAGAAAAATGAATTATTAGATATATTAAAAAAATATGGACATAAAGAGAAGTCATTAAATAGTATGACGAAACCTAAATTAATTGATATTATTAAGAAACAAAAATAACTAATTAATATATATTTCAAGTAATGAACATTTATCATGTTGAGTTGAATCTGAAATTATTTTAAGATTTTCATCAGATGAATAATAATAATTATAAACTTCATACATTCCTAGTTTTTTAAGTATGGTGCTAGAATAATTTCCACTAGCCTCACATTTTACAATTTCAAATCCTTTATTCATTAACATTTGTATTGCAATCATAAACAGATTACTTCCAATCTTATTACGTGTAAAATTAGGATCAATACCACTCCAACAAGGATGATATATTTGATTTTTAATATTAAATTTACCGTTAATACTATGTTTCTGTTTGAATAAATTATCTAATTTATCAAGCATATTAAAAACAGGAATAAATATAGGATCTATTTTATCTATGTCGTCTGGGTCATTATCTGAATAATCAGTTCCAGTATAAACACCTACAATTTTATTATTTTTCTTAGCAATTAAACATAATCCATTTGAGCAAAATATTGGCATATAAATTTGTAGAAGATATTTCCAAGAATCGTATGGTATTTTCAATGCTGTTACAATTGGATCATTTTTGTAAAAACTATTTGTCAAACAAATCAAAGCTTCTTGTTCATCTTCTTTTGTTAAAATATCATATGTTATTTCATCAAATACATATGGAAATTCTAAAATAGTAGTAGGGTTCATATAGTCCATTATTCTATTTATATCTATTTAATGATACTATTAAATAGATAATGTTATTTTCAATTTTTACAATATTTGAGTTAATATATAAATAAATAAATATTCCTAATATTAACAATATAAAAAATGGATTCAAAAGAGTATGATTTTACTAAAAAATGTTTAGAAATTAGAGAAGAATCAATGAAGCCAGAATACAAAAAATTATTTGAAGAAAATGAAGATTTGTATTTACAGAAAATAAAAGAAAAATTCCCTGATTTTTCACAAAATTATCCATTTACTCTTAAAAGTAGATTTGTCCTAAATATGGATGATGACCCAGATGACATACGTGAAATAATAAAAAAAATCAAAAATACCATGGTTTCAGATGAATTTAAATTATTAAAATCTCAAAATGAAAAATTATATGTTGCAAAATTAGAAGAAACATATTTTGATTTTCATTATTCACATGTATTAATCTTTAAATACTTAGTACATGAGGAGGATATGTCATTTTTGGAAATTATGTTTAAAAATTTAGATGATATTAAAAGTAAAAAAATTCAAAGATACGATGCAGAACTAAATGTTGGGAAACCACTGGCTGAAAAATACTTATATCCAGTAACAGGTAGACCTGATAATACTACTATGAATAACTTAGCTAATAAATTCATAAGAGAGCAAAAAAAGAAGATAAACAAATAGAATCAATGAATATTCTAATTATGGAGAAATCGTTTTAGTTCTCCAACAAACACAATATCATCATACATGGTATTGCTGTTATTTGGATCATGAGATATATGAGTAACATGAACAGTTTTTCCATTTATATCTTCATAATAATGAGTACATGATTTAGCTTCCATTTTAATTTTTTTCATCATATGTTTCTGCGAAAACCAGCCATATATCTTTGATTGTTCCATTTTTAGGAAATTAATTGATATTTAGAATTGAACATAACAAACAATATTATATTCAATTTTTCCAATGATATTTGTTGAAATTTTTATTATTGTATTTATGATAATAACTACAATATATTTTATACATATGATCATATTTATGTAGTTTATTTCGTAATAGTTTTGGTTTTTTATATTTTTCAACATATATCTCTTTACTTTTCCATTTTGAAATACAAAGAGGACAATTTTCTGAAATTATTAACCATGTCGATAATGATTCAAATAAGAAATTATAATGACATATATGACATGTCATATATTTATTTTTTTGTGTTATTTTTTCATATGATATTGGACATGTATCATTTCGTGATAAATCTAATTTTTTAACAATAATAGTCCCATTAAGATTTGAGTTGATATGTATACAATTTTTCTTTATCTTTTGAGATATTTTATGGAACTGAGAAGTATTTTTTCTATTTGTTAGTATTTCATTATAATTTGGACAGAGTTGAAATAGTTGTAACAAACTACCAATACCCATTTTGTTTTACTATAAATATATACATTTATATATTTATATTTTTCTATCATAAATTAACGATAATTATTAAACTGTCTATTATTTCTACGTGATACATATGATTGTTGTTTATATGTTTGTCTATCAATTTTTTTTTGTAGTTTATTATTTATATGATGATTGTTGTTACTCATTTTATTGTAATCAACAACATTTTTTGGAATATATTTCTGTTTATTTATATAAACATTGGTATCGTTCCATGAAGAACGGCATAATGGACATGTATTATTTGTTTCTAACCAATCAATAAGCGCATCATATGAAAATATATTATTACATGTATGACAGATCATATATTTATCTCCATTTTTTATATCATCTAATGTAATTGGACATTGACTGTTAATTTCAAGTTTTCTATGTTTATATTGGTCATTATTTGTTTTTGTCAATTTATTCCATATTTTTATCCAATCATCACTTAAATCTATTAATTGAGTGTTATTAACAGTTATAACATATGTAAAACTATGTTCAAAATCACCATGTGGAGGTATATTAAATGTTATCGTTTGACCAGGTGAATCCATTTTATATAATAATAATATTATAATATATATTTAACATATTTTTTTTCAATTTTATACAGTTAACTACTTGAAAAATTGAAATAATAAATTCATACTAAATAACAATATCAATATATTAATTACAAACATGAGGAAGGAATTACTTGCTCTAATAATCGTATCAATTATTGTAACATTATCAAGTTTCTATTTTACTAATAATGCTAATGGAATGACAGTAAAACACACTGATCGTATAGATTGTGTATCATATTACAAAGCGGTAGATGGTCTTACAAAGTTAATGAATAAACATTCGATAGATGATATTATGTTTAGAATAACTTCAATATGTGAGAAGTATGCTAGATTTAATTCAGTAATATGTGAACAAGATGTATTATCATATATGCGTTTCATGATGGAAATGATAGATGAATATGATATTAAAAATATAAAATGTTATGTATCTAGTTCATATGAAAATGAGTTATATAGTAAAATATTCATAAACACATTAGCATTAGAGATATCATTACGTTAATATTATTATGTTAATATTATTATGTTAATATTATTTTATCAGTTATTAATATAAATGGGTATTGCTATTGAAATTTTAGTAGATATTATAATTGCTATTTTTAGTTTAGTTATTGGTGTAATAGGTAAAAGTATATTTGATCATTATTCTGATAAAAATCATCGTAAATATCAGATACGTTTAGAACAGATGGTTAAACGATATAATGGTAAGTTAACATATTACTGGCCTATATATTTATATTTAAGTATGAGTTATACAGGATGGAATCATATTAAAAAAGGAAATAAATATATTGCTAAAATGGATCGTGTTAAATTTGAAAAAAATACAATAATTCCATTACATGAAAAAATATGTGATATATTAACGGAAGGTATTCAAACAATAGAACCAGATAATGGGTTAATGACTGAAATATTAACATATATTTGTCATGTTAGAGCATATAAGTTTTTACGTTCACATGAAAAATACGATAAGTTATATCCTCGAAACATTGGTTGTCAATTTCCTGATAAATTTGCTAAACTAATAATCAAAAATCTTAAAGAAATACAGAACGATTCTTGTGAATTATTAGGAAATGAAGAAGATATTACAAAGAAACAAATAGTAGAAAATAGAAAACATTTTTTTGGTTGTCTATTTAATAGGAAACGTTCTAATTCTACTAATTCAAGCATATCATCAGACACGTCTACCTCTGATATTGAAAATAGATTTCCATTATCTCCAAAGAAAACATTTTTACAATCATTAGATTATAGTACGATTGATGATCATATTAGTTTTGCTGAATTTGGACAAGATACAATAAGTCGTGATTCGGATACAGATACGATTTCATCTTTAACGAATACACCACCTTCACAAGAACGATCACCACACGCAAGAGAATATATTGATGTATATCATAATCAAACAACAGCACAGCAAATATTAGATAATTTAGTAAATAGTGATATACAACACGATGATAATTCTAATATATCAACAAATACAGACGATGTTCGTATTGAAATGGTCGAAAATAAAGATCCATGATTGGTATATTTAGTATAAATAAAATATCAGTAAATAATAAAAAAGGATTATGATATGGGATATCAATATGATGAATCAAGGTTAAATGGAATACTAATATCACATGATTATTTATTTTATCCAACTCAACAATTAGGAAGTGGATCATTTGGACATGTATATTTAGGGAAAAAACTAAAAGATAATCTAATAATTGCAATAAAGGTTGAAAAAAAAGTAAAGGATGAAGATTCGATGTTAAAACTAGAATATATTATATTAAAACATATAAATAATGAGTATTCTAGTCTAGGATTTCCATATGCTTATCATTTTATAGAATCTGATAACTACAAATTTTTGATAACAACAGTTCTAGGTAAAAATCTGTATGAATTATTAAAATTATGTAATGGAAAATTTAGTGTTAAAACAACAATAATGATAGGTATTCAAATGATTGATAGAATAGAACAATTACATAAATCACATTATGTTCATAGAGACATTAAACCTGAAAACTTTTTGATCGGAGTAAATGAACATAGAGATATCATTCATCTTATTGATTTTGGATTATCAAAAAAATATAGGAGTAGTAAGACATTAGAACATCGAAAGATTGATACAAATAGTAGTCCTGTAGGAACATTAAGATATATGAGTATAAATACGTTACAACGAATAGAACAGTCAAGAAGAGATGATATGGAAAGTATTGGATATATTTTGATTTATTTTTTAAATGGACGATTACCGTGGCAAGGATTAAATATAAGTAATAAACGAAAGAGATATTCAAAAATATTACGGAAAAAGAGAAGAATATCTACACATAAACTATGTAGTGGGTTACCAATATGTATATTTACATATATGAAATATGTGAAATCATTAAAATATGATGACGATATTAGTTACAATTGTTTAAGAACTTTATTTATAAATGAGATGCATGAAAGAAATATTTGTTATGATTGTTCATGGGATTGGTTAAATAAACTATAAAAAATGATATAAATCAAATGAAAAAAATGATTTATATTATTATTGAAAGCAATATAATTAATATTTGAGAAATAGCAATGGCAAAACAATTAGTGTTTACAGATGGATTTGATTGTGATGTATTGTATGTTGGTAATGATGACGTAAATAATATACTAGATAAACAAGCACATGTCATTGTTGGTTCTTATAATTCTGTGGATGTTGATGGATTAACTATGTTAGTATTACATGTTCCATTTATGCAAGATCATTATTCTGATCATGAACATTATACATGTCTGGAAGAATTAACAATATTAAATATGTTTGATGAGGTAATAACATTAGACCATGATAAAAATAAGCAAGATCATGAATTATTTGAAAATGTCAAGTTAATTATATTTATGCAAATAACTGTTAATTTAGAAATGAAAGTTACATTATGTATGAGTAAAAATACTGCTAAATATTTATATAATAAATTATTTAAAAGTAAATTATATAAATCAAAGAAACTAAGTAATAAACTATTAACATCATATCAGTTATTTCATATGATTTTACCCACATTTATGCATTCTTTTTTAGATAATAATAAGGACTTGTTAATTTACTGTGATCAAGAAGAAAATATATTATATTCACATTATTCTCAACATAAAATATCATCATTGTTAATGGAATGTATGAATCAAATGGTTGAAATCAAAGATAATCGAGATGGTATTGAAAAATTTATGGATAAAACAGTTAAGGAACGATTAATAGCAATTATTAATTAAATTATGTTTCGATAAGATTATTATATTATGATATTTAATTATATATATAATGAGTAAAAACTATAGAAATCAATTTAATATTACTGCTTCAAATTATAGTAATTTTGATCAAAATAATCTTGAAACAATTAATAAATCTAATCAAGATATGTTAAAAAATATGCAAAATAGAGTTTTACCTGAACATAAAGAAAGATTAAATTATGATAGTTTGAATAGAAATTTAGAAATATCAAATAATTTTGCATATCAAACATCTACAAGTAATCAACAACCACCTCAACCATCTCAACAATACCAACTAGATAACAAAAATATTTCTATATTAGACCGTGCGTTAGATGTTAATCAACAATGGTTACCTGTAGATTTTAATGGACGTCTAGAATATGATAATGCGATTAATAGGAAAGACGAACGGAATAATAGTAATTCATCTAAAAATATAAATACACAAAATAGTAATCAGTTTTATGGTGTAAATGGATTATTTAAGAAATAACTTCAAAAATCATTCCCTTTAGTTAATACTATCTTTTTTTCATTATTTCCTAAAAACACAGTATTCTCAAATTGCGCATTATAACTACCATCTATATCATATAATGGTGGAAAATCTGTTAATACCCCCTTCTTTACTAATCTAAAAATTGTCATTGTTTGGTTAGCATTTAATATATCATCCAACCATCTTTTATTAAATGGTAATGTATTATAATTTTGTTTTATGTTTTGTAGTAATTTTTGTTCTTGTCCTGATAATAAAAATTTCTCATCTAAATTATGTTCAAAATAATTATAACAAAAATGAGAACATACTGGTTTAGAAAATACATGACCTGATCCAGTTGTTGGGTATGGTTCTATTGCGTATAGTTTATTTGGCTCAACTTTTATAGTATTTAAATGTTCAGTTTTATGATCTGGTTTTATATTTGGTATTGGAATCCCAGTGTGTATTTTAAACCTATCTAAACTATGTCCACATAAATCGTTAATTGGTTTTAATTTATATGTTTTTCCATTTAATTCTATTTCATAACTTTCAATTATTTCTTGAATTTGTTCTCCGATTTCTCCTACTATCATATCAGGCGCAATTAAACTAACTCCTTTATTAGTTGCTTCTTTCGCGCATTCAATTAATTTGTCATATTTTTCATCAAATGTAATAGTAAAAGCAGAATCGACTAGATGTCCATCAAAATGAATACCAAAATCTATTTTACATATATCATCTTTTTTTAGTATATTGTGTTCACCATTTAATGATCCATAATGTGCAGCACAATTATTGATTGACAAACTTACAGGAAATGCTAACCCTCCAGCTAATGGATTATTTACATCATAATTAGAACGAAGTTTTACTTCATTTTCTATTTTAGTAGTTATATCTAATAAATTCATATCTGGTTTAATCCATGTTCTGATCCATTCTCTAACTTCATAATGTATTTTACCAGCTTTTATTAATTTCTGTAAATCATCATCGTTTTGTGTAGAAGTTAGTTCGAATAATGACTGTTTTTTATGATGTTTTTTTCTAGGCATTATATTTTATAGTTATTATGATAAAATAATAACTATAAAATAACGTATCTAAATTTCAATTTTATTAAAAATATATTAAATTACCATAATAAATTATAGTAACCTAAGTACACTTAATCATCCAAAATAATGATTAGAATAACGTTCAGAATCATCAGATTCATAATTATATTCATCTTTTCTTGGATCATATTGTTCTTCAGTTTCATAAATAATACGACGGTTCAAATATTCAATTTGGACTTGCTGGTCAGATTTAATATCAAATCCGTAATTAAAGTCATCACTATTTCTATAAAATCCAAATAAAGCAATTATTATCATTATATGTTAAACAGTAAATAAAAATAAATAAACAAAATAACTAAATTAGATAATTATATCATTTATAACATATTCAGGCATTATCTCATAAAATTTAAAATTAATAACTTCATGCTCTTCATAATATGTTAATTCAAAATTCCATCCAATACTGAAAAAATATTCTCTAATTTCTTTTTCTTGCTCTATTTTTAACTGACTAATATAAGCATCAAACCTATCACATTTAGTCACTTTCTGAACTACAAGCCAAAAGAAATCACCAATAGGTCTTTCATAATATTCCTCCCATTTTTTTCCATTTACCCAATATTTAGTTGGTGGAAGTATTCTATATGTAAATGGTGGTTTTATTTCTTCCTTTGATATTTCTTCTAATTTACCATCTAATTCGTCAGGTTGAAGATTAATTATAATTGCTTTCTCGAGTACTTCTTTATTTTCAGGTATGTCGCAGTCTAATGAATAGTCTATTTTAATAAATTCATAATTATGATATACATCATTAATTTCATGTTTTGCATATTCTTTTGGAATGTTAATATCATTTGGGATATTTTCGAACATTTCCATGAGATTTTCAAACCTTTCATCCGTTAGATTTTCATTCATATATATTACTTATTGACTTTTGTATATATTTTTGTAGGTCATTTTTTGATCATGAATTTTTGATTTGATTTTTCGAAAATAATATACTGAACAAATTCAGTTTAAG
>Ga0257124_1000591_pt1 | contig 37246 bp, 39 predicted proteins | sample SI106_150metaG_FD_190154 | JGI IMG/M metagenome (GOLD analysis project Ga0257124, IMG submission 190154) | Marine microbial communities from Saanich Inlet, British Columbia, Canada - SI106_150 | ecosystem: Environmental > Aquatic > Marine > Inlet | place: Canada: British Columbia | collected...
GAATCAAAGATATGCATGTTCAGCCATTCGTTTCTTGCAGTTCTGTTAAATCTTTCTATATAGGCATTTTGAGTTGGTTTTCCTGGCTGTATGTACATTAACTCTATATCCATCGCTTGTGCCCATTCTCTGAGTGCGTGAGAGATGTACTCTGGCCCGTTATCACATCTTATTGCTTTGGGCTTGCCACGCCATTCAATGAGCTGTTCTAATGATTTAATCACTCTTTGCGCTGGCAAAGAGTGATCCACTTCAATACCTAGGCACTCTCTGTTGTAATCATCAATCATATTGAATGTTCTAATCTTCCTGCCTGTGTTCAATGAATCGGACATGAGGTCTATTGACCAGGTTTGGTTAATGGACAGTGGCACGCTTAAAGCCTGCGGCTTGTTGCGTTTGATTCTTCTTCTGGGCTTAATCCTAAGATTAAGCTCTAATTGCTTGTAGATACGATACACACGCTTATGATTCCATTTAAAGCCTTTGGTGTTGCGTAGATACATAAAGCACAAGCCAAAGCCCCATTGTTTATGTGTTGTGGTTAATCGCAGCAACCAGTCAGCAATTAACTCGTTCTCACTGGACAGCTTTGGATCGTATCGATAACATGTCTCACTGATTTTAAAAGCCTGACAAGCCAATCGAACTGTCACCCGATATTTATTAATGGCCTGCTTAGCTTCTGTTTAATACCCCCTTGAGGGGTGCATCTCCTTGCGTAGAGATGGCCTTAGAACTTTTTTGTTAAAGCCTCTTGTGCGATCATGGCCTTTAAGCGCTCATCTGCGTACATCTTCTTGAGACGAGAATTCTCTGCCTCAAGCTCTTTGAGTCTGGTGATCATTGAGGTATCCATGCCGCCGTATTTATCATGCCACTTACCTAGGTACCCCCTTGAGGGGTGTAAAAAGTGGCGCTACTCATGCCATGCTCTCGACACAGCTCAGATACTGGAACGCTTGAGCCTGCTTAGGTAAGTATTTGCATGATTTGTGTATCTGATTTACGTATTGTCTTCATGACCCTATTTTTATTATAAGAAAATTCTACTTTTACTGAGTGTTAATTCTTTGGGGGGGTACAGATCTTTTATAGTTGTAAAACTCTATATAGTCATCTACATCAGCGATTAGCTTGCCAATATTTTGGCACTCATTTAAATAGATCCTCTCACATTTTGCGCTTCGCCAGAAGCACTCAATTTAAACTCTTAAGCGTCAGAGATCCATGAATTCAGCAATTCATTATCCTTCTCATACTTAATATCTGCCGCTCCCTCAAGAAAGGAGCCGAGTAACCTATTAGTAAAGATAGAATAATTTGATCTTGAATCTTGCGTAGCTGCAGAATCACGTTGCACTACAAAAGGGTATAAATTGTTTACATTATCTCCACGTAACCCAGAGTAGATAAAGCGAAAACGTTTTTTTGCAACAGCCATAGCCGCATCATTAAAACTATGTAAATTACCAAAAGTATAGGAAAAATGATCTACATCTATACCTAGGCGGGCCTCTATAGTGTCAGCACTTGAAATAATCTCTTTTTCTAGATTATCCTTACCAATAACATGTGAAAGTCTGGCGTGAGTTTTAGTATGCGAACCTATGGAGTGCCCCTGTTCCAACAGCGCCTCGAGATCAGCCCATGTCATATTTTTCCAGTAATTTGGCAAGTCTTTAGTTAGACTTCCTGGTTGGATATTTCGAGAAATAAAATCAAGTGCCTCATTGTGATTATAGAGAGACATAAAATCAGAGACAACAAAAAAAAGAGCTTTAATTCCCATCGGATTCAGTACCTTCTCAGCTACTACACGATTAGAAGCAAATCCATCATCAAAAGTTAACAACAAATTACGCCCCCGGATAGGCTCATCACCTAGAGCCATCGCTGAAAATTTATCAACTGAAATAAAATTCCAAGACTTAGATAGCCAGCGTAATTGAGATTCGAAGAGGGCTATGTCGCTTGGCGCAATATCATGATAAAGAAGAACGCGTAAGCTATCTTGTGAAAATAATCCTAGCGACCTCCCTAAAGATTTAATAATTTTTATAGGGTAATACCCAGAAGATAAAATATGATGATGAAAATTCACTATTTGCACTCCTTAATTTTAGGCAAGCTTATTCGGTTGTAGTGGTCCGTTAATCTTGGACACATTTCAAGCCACTTTTTCCAATTCAGCCATCTTTTGAGCGGGTATTATATAACCAATCGCTGAATGAATCCTTTTGTAGTTATAAAAGTAAATATAACTTTCAACATTTTACCCCTCAAGCATTTTACCCCTCAAGGGGGTATTGAACAGAATACACCACTTCATAGTGATTTGCAAAGCTTTGATGATTTAATCGTTCGGTCTTAAGACTTCTAAAGAAGCACTCCATTACAGTTTGTCAGGCCACTACACAGGTTTATAAACGGAATCCTGGCATTATATATCTTCTCCATTCACCTGCCAACTTATATGGCTTGGCATTGAGTCCTTTTTTAAATTCGGCAATCCCTTTTGGGGTGCTTTCTTCACTTAAACCGCCAATATCAAACCATTTACATCCTATTTTTTTAGCGTGTAATATTGCATGCCAATATAAGGCTGTATTCGCTTCTGTTTTCCGACCCATTTCGTTTGTTGATACAATAAAATCCGTTACAGTATTACCATGATGAATACATAGTCTATAGCCCAATTCTTCTAGTTCATTATCTTTATTTAATTTTGATGCAACAAATAGATTGCACGCCCAATCGGATGACTTAAGTTTGGATAATTCCTCAATCAAACTGACGTTTATACCGCTAAAATTATTACGTTTCTGTAATTTAGCATAACCAGCAAGCAATTCTTTAAGTCGTAAACCTGTAATTTCCTCATGCTTTATCATTACATCGAGCTCTGACACTTTACGTAAAGCACGCCTCCACCTTCTATTAATCTTACCTAGTAATTCTTCTTTACTAAGACTTAAGTCAATTAAACACGAAGCCCAAGCAGTAGTGGCTTGAGATCGAAGCCCTAGAGAGATTAAACCCTTGTGAACAATATCCGAGCTGGGTAACTCAGGAGCAATTTGCATCATCCACCATCGTCGACGGCGACCCTCTTCCAGTAGTGCGCTTAGAGCTGCAAATTTTATTGAAAGTTCATTTTTACCTGAATAATTATTTAGTATAAGCGGTCCACGATTAATACGGGCGATACCACCAAGTACAGGTAATTCTTTTACAAGTACTTGTGCCAATGCAACTGAATCCCCTTTATTATTTAGAATTAAATAACGCTTAGCCTGCCACCCTTCAGCCTTTTCCTTTGCTGTGCCATATTCCCAGGATTGAAGGAGGTTTGTCGCAGTACAATGCTGCCAATATCCTTCCCATTCATTAAAAGTTATTTCTTTTAATTTCCATTTTTCAATTGATTTTTTGATTATATTTGTACCGTAAGTAAAGATTTGTTTTTGTTTTAAGCTTTGATGTACCGGCAAGTAAAGTCTAGTATGGCGTAATGCTAATGCTGTTAAATGTGCATCAGCGTTTCTTATTACCTCTGGAGGCAAATCTGGCCATGTTAAAACTGTCAAGCTGCAATCCTGTAATTGACCAAATACAGTTTCTGCCTTACTTTCATCACTCTCTGTCGTGAAACAAGCTAGATATGGCGTACTTTTACCATTGCAAAATTTAAATTTAGCGCTAATATCATTCAATAACAACAATGAATTATACCAGTCTATTGCATGCTGCTCTCGAAGAGAGGCTATTTCATCAATACTACTATTCAAGCTATTAAGTAACCGTTTAGCCAAAGAACTCATTCTATATTCTTTTATATGAGGCATATCAGTATCAGCTTCTACTTTAAATTTTACTAACGAAACTCTTAATCGTAACCCTAATCTCTGGAGTATACGTTTACACAACCACATCCCCGGCAAGTAATTTGGAGATTTTGAGGATTCGGTTACCGCAGTGTAAATCTCTCGAATAACATCCATACTTTTATTTGTTTTTGAGAATTCCGCAGGCCCATCCCCTCTTACAACTAAAACTGCACCATCTGGGATTGGCAAATGTTTATGTGGGCTGTAAAGTACACAATCACCCATCTCACCAACGCCTGGTATTGGTTTTAATACATGAGCCGCATCTTCGACTAACCACGCTCCTTGCTCTTTGCAAAAATCTGCAATCAACTTAGCTGGCGAGGCTTGTCCAAAATAATGCACTAAAACAACAATATCAGGAGGATTGTTAATTGCAAGATCCTGCAATCCTTCAAAATCAGGTATTAACTGGTTAGTAACCTGATAAAAGATTATATGAACCCCCATTTCTCTGAGCGGTTGAAGCGAGGCATTGCAAAAAAAGTCTGGTATCCAAACCGTGGCACTATCCTTGCAGGTCATTTGTATACGCCAACGAACAATGACTGCCAAAGATAGAGATGATCGTGAGAGCCAGAAGGTCTCATCCTCTGTTCGACACCATGGTGCAGCAAGACTTTGATCAGAATAAGCTGATGACAACATCATAGATGTCAGATGACGCCACTTTGGTAAAGGTGCTAGAGTAATATTCTGCATAACAAACTTCCAACTTTTTTGTTCTTCATGTTTTTTATACCTATAAAACTATCCAGGCCTTTATTTTTTTTTAATATGGAATGAATTTTGACGAGCAAGCCAACCAAGAAATCCAAAATTATTAGACATTACAGCATCAAGCTTACCAAGCTTGGAACTCTCTCTACCGGCAGCTCTACAATGTAACTCTGGGCTGTATAAAATTTCAGACCAGCGCTCTGTAACAATACCACTAAAAATTTCTTCGACTATCTTTTTTTGTTCTTTAGAAGCTCTTGCCAGCCAGTACATTTGATCTACCAAGCCTTTGGAAATATAATCCTTACCAAATAGGCGGTACAGCATACGAATGTGCGGCTGACTGTTGATTGAATAATTAGCAAACACCGCTTTTCTTTTTAAAACTCGGTGAGCCTCTGATATTGCCTTTTTGAAATCTGGAATGTGTTGGAATGTTTGCACTGTCCAAATCCCGTCAAATCCCGAGAAATCTACGTCAGTTTTAAAAGGAAGGGTAGTCGCATCAGCATGCATGAGTGCAACTTGATTACCAACCAAATCAATTAAAACATTCTTGGCATGAACCAAATTTGAGCGGATAAAGTCGATAATAATCACATTCACATCCGGTCGTGTTATGGCTAAACGTCTCCAGTGCCAGCCCCAGCATCCGCCAATATCCAAGATCAACCCATCTTGTGGTATTGTTTTTAGAAATTTCTCAATTTCGTAGTCCATCACCGGTATAGAATGACTATGACTAATTGCAGAAAGATAATTATCATATATTTTATCAGCCACACGCTCGCGGAGTTCAATTTCAATACGCTGATCGTCAGATAAACAACTGTCAGGCATACATTCATAAATTCCATTAGAATCTGTACTATATGGAAGTAAGAGGTTTATTAATTTCTGTTTCACTTAATATCTCAACAATTTTCTAATATTTTTAACAATTCTAGAAAATAAATATCCTAGCGAGCCTTCTAGGGAAGTGCGAAAAGCACAAAAAATCATTTGAATACTTCTACTAAATTGTTTTCTCAGGATTAAATCTTTAGAGCTAGCCATCAATAAGCGTGCATTTATATTTCTCCAAATGCGATCCTTATTCAATTCAAACTCTTGTAATTGGTATACGTGATGTCGAATAACGTTCATAATACTTTGAGTATGCTTCTTTTCTTGACCAGAATTATTATCATTATGTATGAGATACTCTCCTTGCACCGAGTGTATAAATTTAAATTTTGCTCCTGCTCTAGCAATCTGCATCCAAAATTCATAATCTTCGGCAGTTGCAAACTCAGAATTTTCACAAAACAATATGTTATTATTGTGCAAAAAACTTCGTCTTACAATAGTAGCCGATGGAGACAGACAGTTTCCATTCACCAATAAACTTCTATAGAAATCTGATTCATACGGACCATACATAAGCAACCGTCTATTTCCCGTTGCTTCATCAACTAGCATTTCATCCGTACAGTAGACATCAGTTGATAAGGATTTTTCCGATTCACTTATTACGACTTGAAGTTTATTCGGGTACCAGTTATCATCAGAATCCAAAAACGCAATCCACTTCCCTTTTGCCGCACAAATTCCCATATTACGTGAAGCGGCTATTACTCCATTGTTATGAATTTTTAGTAAAGTAATTCGAGGATCTTTAAATGTCTTAACAATTTCATCTGTATTATCTTTTGAGTGATTATCAACAATAATAACCTCCCAATTATTATAAGTCTGATCTATAACCGACTGAAGAGCTTTTCCTAAAAAATGCGCATGGTTATAAGTAGGAATAACTATTGAAACAATCGCATACAATTTGGAATTCATTTGTACTCTCCTTACTTAAACACTAATTCTTACAAGTCAGCACTTGACTGTAATTCATGTAAAAAACATTGCAAGTAATTTGTAGAATAATTAAAGATATTTTCATATCCTATGTGAATTCTGCTACACAAAACTCTAACAAACCATCAATCTCTTCAGTTCTGTCATTCTTTGCGCGAAAGCCCACTTTATTAAGCATATCAATATGATAATCAAACTCACCAACGATTGCATTATTATTTTGCAATGGACGAACTATATCAGGCTTAAAACCAAGAGACTCTTTGCAACGTTTTTGAATAATGCAAGCAACTTCAAATACTGTTGGCGCCCATTCTCCACCTATATTAAAAACACCTTTATCAATTTTTTGTTGTGGAATTTGAAGTAAACAGTCTATAGCTTTATTAACATTCAATAAAGAAACAAAATCTCTCCGTTGTGAACCTGAAGTATATAAAACTATCTTTTTAGTTGTAACTGCTTGCTTACATATGTCATTTATCAAAAGCATCCAACAATTAGCATTTTTGTGTGCAGGAGCTCCAAATACATTAGATAGGCGAACAACAATACCCTCTATTTGATTATGCAAATGGGCATAACGAATTAAATTTTCCGCTACCAAATGGCTAGTAGCATAGGGATGAAGGTTGCGAGGGCAGGTATCTTCAGTGATAATTCCGGTAAGTGAATCGGAATACACATGCGCTGTCGATAAGTATAAAAATCTCTTTACACTTGCACGGGTCGAAGCTGCAAGCAAATGTGCAGTAGCTAAACCATTAAATTCTAGTGCCTTTGCAGGGTTATTATAGCATTCCTGTGCATTCATGCCAGCAGCTTGGATTACAACATCAGCCCCATTACAAATTTCCTCTAATGCGCTCTCATCACTCCATTCAATCTTCACAACTTCTGCTTGAGGAAGCCATTTTGGTGGCTCACTTTCATTGCGTGACGCAAGTACAATTTGATGTCCTTTTTGGTGCAAGTATTGGGCTATGCGTCCACCTAAAAATCCATACCCACCAGTCACTAGTATACGCATAAGATTGTACTACTATGCCCAGGGGGCGCCTTTTTCCCACAGCGATTCCAGCAGCTCATGATCACGCTTAGTATCCATACAATGCCAGAAACCATCGTGATGATAAGCCATTAACTCACCTGCTTTAGTTGCTTGTTCCAATGGCTCTCGCTCTAATAAAGTTTCATCCCCCTCTATAAGATTAAAAAATTCGGGCTCAAAAACAAAAAAACCTCCATTAATCCAACCTTCATGCAACTGTGGCTTTTCTTGAAAACTAGACACTAGACCACCGTTCAATTTCAACTCACCAAAACGAGCTGCAGGACGAACAGCTGAAATAGTCACCATCTTTCCATGGCTACGATGAAATGCGAGTAATGCATTCAAATCAATATCAGCAACACCATCACCATACGTTAATAAACAGGTTTCATTTCCGATAAAAGGTTGCATACGTTTGACTCGCCCACCCGTCATCGATCTATCTCCTGTATTTACCAGAGTCACTCTCCAATCCACAGGGTTAACTTGAAGCGGCTGAACTCCTCCTGAAGCAAGATCGACAGTAAAATCAGAATTGAGCGTATGATAATTTAGAAAGTATTCTTTAATTACTTCAGCTTTATAACCCAATGCAATATAAAAATCTTTATGTCCATAATGTGCATACCTTTGCATAATGTGCCAGAGAATTGGTTTATCTCCAATCTTGACCATTGGCTTAGGAACAATATCTGTGTATTCAGACAAACGTGTGCCAAATCCACCGGCGAGTAAAATTACTTTCATTACTTAACTCCAATTAAACTTAATTTTAGACAACTCAAGGCGATTAACTTCATTAGGATTGTGCTCAATACTTGCAATATTTAACACCAAACTTTGTGAAGATCGTAACCCTTTAAATGCAAACCAAATACCAGGTGGCACGGTAATCCTCACATACCGATCAACACCAATACTTTCTACTTTAAATCTATCAGTATCTTTTGAATAAAATACAAATAGCACTTGACCAATAGGGACAACAATATTCATCGTCATTTGCGTATGACACTTCCAACCTTTTATTACACCTGCATCTACCCAAGAAAAGTAAGCTTCTCCAAAATTATAAAAGCCCGCATCGCTCTTTTTCATAGCATGCATAACATCACCCCCTTCAGTTTGTATACAAGCCAAAGGTGAAATTAAAATATCATCTAAACTCATTCAGCCCACTTCAGCCCCTGTTGCTTAGCAAGTGACGTGTACGTTTCAATTTGAGATTGAGTCATATCATTAATTTTTACTGATTTGTTATAGTATGATTTATACCATTCTGCTGTCATACGAACTGTATCTTCGAAATCCATCACAGCATGCCAATGCAAATAGTGAAGCGACTTATCGCAGTTAAGCTTAAGCAATAGTGATTCATACGGCTCTGTTTTAGGTTTAAATATGTCATCCTGCCAGCGCACCTGCTCCCAATGCAATGCCATTTGTTTAACTAATTCAAGTACACTGTGATTTTGCTGTGCTTGAGGGCCAAAGTTAAAAGATTCTCCGTGCAATGTTGAACTTTTAGATAAAGCTACAGCAAGATTTAAATAACCACTCAGGGGCTCTAAGACATGTTGCCAAGGACGTGTAGCATGAGGGTTGCGCAATTCAACTATATTATTAGTTGACCAAGCTTTTACACAATCTGGAATAATACGATCTACTGCCCAATCTCCACCTCCAATTACATTTCCTGCTCGGGCTGAAGCTATACGTACCTTACTAGTTTCCTTAGAAAAGTATGATTTAACATAAGAACGAATAGCAAGTTCTGCAGCGCCTTTAGAGGCACTATAAGGATCAGGCCCGCCCAATGCATCAGTTTCACGATAACCCCAAATCCATTCCACATTGTCATAACATTTATCACTAGTTATAATGACTGCCGAGCAAGCTTTTTTTAATTTCCTAAGGGCTTCCAGCACATGTAAGGTGCCTAATAAATTAACACCCCACGTCTCAAGTGGATCATCATATGAACGTCTTACCAAAGCCTGTGCTGCAAGGTGAAAGACGAAATCAGGTTGTGACGAAACAATAACATCCTCCAAAGCGGCCTGGTTACGAATATCAATTCGAAAATCTTTTATTTCGCTGGTCATTTTTGCTGCAGTAAAATGAGATGGATTCGTCGGATTATCAAGAGAGACGCCTATCACCTTAGCGCCCAGTCGTATCAGCCAAGCAGTAAGCCATGCCCCTTTAAATCCAGTATGACCAGTAATCAATACGGTTTTATCTTGAAATTTTGTTAACAATATTTTTTTCCTTTATAAATTATTTCAAAGGCAGCTTAAGCAGGCCTATTCTAAACATACTAAACAAAAACTTTACCAATCTATTTTTATCACACTCCTAAAAATGACTAAATTCCATTAATATGTGAATTACCTTTGGAAAATTTATTCTTATTATGACACACTCCATGGTGATTATTATAATTAAAATCTACGAGTTCGTCGTTACACAAATCTGACCATGTATTGTTACCACTTCACAGGCCTGCATTTACCGCAGACATGCTATACGCTAAAGTAAGATTAATCAACTTCAATATGACCGACAAATAGATCCGGCCCAAGTGCATACAACTCCAAGATACTCAACCCAATAACTATCGAATACTTATCAATTGTTTATCTGCTTAACTTTGTTAAATGAGAGATTTGATCTACAATCCTCCCATTTCTAACACTTGCTAAAAATAGAATCTCCGTTTTTTAAATAGCCTCAAGTAGCTTTCTTGGTGGAATTCCACCAATTGGACTATAAGGTCGTACATTATTATATACCCACATCCATTGAGTTGCTAAATTTTTCTCATGTTCGATTGAATCAAAAATATGCATGTTTAACCATTTGTTTCTTGCTGTTCTGTTAAGGCATTTTGTGTTGGCTTGCCTGGTTGTATGTACATTAACTCAATATCCATTCATTCTCAAGTTTTTTTTGATTTATTACTTTTCTTAAACCATAAAGCTAATATCCAATCCCTTAGCCAAGTTTCAGATGTTCTTGCATAAACATGACACCATCGTAATCGTGCCGCTTGTGTTTCATCTGCATTCCACCATTCTTCAATTCTATCAAAATTATCAGAGACAAATCGACCAGCCTGTTCGCCAGAATGATGAAAAATACCAACCTGCTCCAACTCAGAAAAAAAAGTGATTGACTGACGAGATAACTTCCAGTGATTAGGGTTCCAATACGCTACTGTGGGAATATTCATTGCTAACACCTGGTGGAGTGTAGTAATTGGATGATCTACAATGCATAATCGTGCAGACTGTAAATCACGGTGGAATTCCTTATAACTTCCATTGCATATAGAGATTTCTGGAAAGACCTCTTGAAGAAACTCATAATCTCTAAACGTACCTCTTGACCCAGGTCTATAGTATACATTATCATAACCAATACTAGACAATGCACTTAGGAACGAAACCTTTTGTTCACGATAATTTAGCCAATCTGGTCCTATTGGCTTAGAATGAATGCGCAATCTTAAAAAAGACATCTCAGTCCCAACAAATATGATTTTTTTTCCCACTTTAGCTCTTTTACGTAACGCTTTTAGGCGACTTAGAGATGGTGATGGAAGTGGAACTGCATTCACCTGATACGACTCGTGTTTACGCCACCCCCATGTGATAAACTCACTGCCAATATATTCACTCTGCGGACTAAGGCAAAACACCTTGTGTATTCCGTACCCACCTCCATGTTGAACTGAAAATACAACTTCACCTCTTTCTATAGCGAATGCTTTTTTAAAATTATCCTCATCATTAAAAGTATCACTATGAACTATTCGTCCAAAGCCAGGGTGATAAGTTCTTTTGGCATAGGCGCTATAACGCTCTAGAAATCCATTTCTATACCAAAGGGGAATGCACTGATCAATAATCAACTTTGTTATTGAAGTAAATTCTGATAAAGTGCATTTTTTACCATCAGACTGTTCTACTCCATGTAGAGTGCCCTTCTCACTACCATAATTAAGCTTTTTAAGCCTTAGTGCCAAACTAAATGCAATACGCCACCGTAAAGGAATCTCATCTGATGTACACCGTAGATTACGTAAAAATTTAAAAACATTTTTTTTGAGTGTACTCCAATTTGAAATATGTGCCGAATAAGGCGTAATAACTTCCACCTCACGAAAGCCGCTTGTCCAATTCTTTGGAAGGCTATTCTGCAAGTACATCGATAACACCCAAACATGAAATTCACGCTGCTGGAGAATTCTAAATAAATCTGTAGATGTTGCTGGAGGTAAAATGAATGGCGCATCCCGTAAAAGCACAACACTGGACTCTTGCTCACCATAGCGCTTAACAAATTTTCCTAGGTGAGTGTAGTTCATATAACACGTCTGAACCAGCCACATAAGCCAAGGAGCAACTGTAATACCCCAGAACTCTTCATTGTGCGTTGTTCCAGTAACATCTTCCAGTGATTTTACGACATAGCCAAGGAGCTCCTCCTGAAAGACCTGATTAACTAATCGCTCAATATTGGGTAGCTCCTCCTGTGAAATAAACAAATCTGAATAAAATTCAGATAACTTAATCTCATTATATAGAGGTGTGTAGCTAATAAGGTGAGCCACATCAAATGGCATATCAAAGGATTTATCTTTTTTCATGATAGAGTCTTAACATTCACACACTTTATATCAAGCTCAAATTTATAAAAAATACGATCAAAACCTATTAGTATGTTTTTTTTTACTATACATATTTTATAGTAAATCTAGCTGCCTTATTCGTTCTAACTGTACATTCATTATATTCATCACTGGAAATTTATTGACACTTCCGTCCCATAACAAATGATTTGCATTATAGAAAGCAATTAAAGAATTAATACTACAATCAAACCCTTTTCTAGCTTTAAGAAGAAGGGAAATATTTTTTTTAACCTCTACAAAAACTTTTATATCTTGCGTACTTAAATAACCTTTATTATCAATTGACATTTGTGTCGACTCATAGAGCATGTTGACCAGATCAAATCCCCATGGTGCGGCATCAATTTGAAAATGCTCCCAATCAATTATCACTATGTCATTACCATTAAAAAGTATATTTCCAAGAGACAGGTCTCCGTGAAATGGAGAAAACATTGCACCGCCTTCCCCCCATATCTTATTATAAGTATCGATTACAATAAGTAATTTATCCCTATTTATGTGAAGAGGAAGATTATGATGTCCAGAAACGCCGGGGAAGCAGCTTACGATCAAACGACTGTAAGAACTTTTCATATTTGTAGAAAGAGATAGCTTGGTTGTAGCCGACAGATTAGCCCTATTCAGGTACCACTTATATCCGGCATACTCTTTAGATAGTCTTTTTATACCCACATCAAGAAAGGATGACTTTATAATAAGATTTGACAGAGAATTTTTATAGGTAACAACTCCATTATCATGAGGATTATTGTTAATTAAAATCATTTTTTAGCAATAGCGATTATTGATGGCGCAAAGAACTGAAGGTTAAACACACTAAAAAGTAACCACTCTATCCTATTGGCAATTACACGCCTAAATCCCAGCTTGCCATTTGCCTTTCTAGCACTAATCGGCTTCCAATATGGATCATGGTTACCATAAGGTCGAATATATTCGGGCGTGCGGTAGTCTGGCCAAACAGCATATAGAGACACTGAACTAAATCCAGTTTCTTTTAACAATGTTTGAATGCCATTAAATGAATATATCCATGGACGGTACTCTCGACGTTTAAAAGTCTTTGATATTAGATTTGCAATTCTTCTAGGCATAATTGATGTAAAAAGAATTCCAGCATGTGGATCACGCTCACCGAAAAACATCTTATAATCATAGCGATTTTCTATCGCAAGCATAAGGCGACCATCAGTCTTTAGCCCTTGATGTACATTTTCCAAGAAATCTTTTTGCATTTTTCCTGGACTTCCGTTAGCTTTACGCGCATTCGCCCCATACCAATAATCATTTACAACAACTGGCTCTATTTCTGGTATCCATTCAAGAACGCCATTTACAACTGCAACATCAAAGACTTCCTTTGGCAATACTGTATTTCGTAAGTTGCCACACAAAAATCTTACATTGTCAAGATTATCTTCCACAGCTCTAGCTTCTGAAAATTTAAGTGACTCAATAGTCTGATCAATCCCTAACACACTATTCACCTGTTTAGCTAATGGAATTGTTAATGCACCCCACATACAACCAAGATCAACAGCATTTTCGGATCCAGATAATTGAAGTAATTCTAGAGCTACAGATCTTTTTGCGGAAAAGATCACATCCTTATGTTGAGGGTGTGTAGCCTTAATACACTCTCTTGTTGAGTGGTTTTTTAGCATATTCATCAAATTTGCATTTTCTTTCTTAGATAAATTCGACCAGTACCCATCTTTTATTGAAGAACTATATATGTAATTTGACTCCTTCTGGAAATTATCCAACCACTGTAGTAAATTTTTATCAATAATCATTTATTTTTTTAACCTTTATATAATTTGTAATTGTTATACAGACCGCCTGATTTATTATACTTATAAAACAATAAATTAATCAGATTGAAATAATATTAACTCACTCAAGAATCTTTGATTTTTCAATATTTGTATATAAATATATCCCGTTTCCCCACATGTCTGGATACTCTCTGATTTTATAAAATCCATGATATAAAAATTTATTATGACAAACAGGATTGTTATAAATAACTAAAATTTCTTTTTCTTTATTGACTTGACTTTGTATCTGTATCAATACTTTTTCCATTATTGATTCAGGAAATGGATTATAAAGATAGAGAAAATCGTAGTCTGCATAGTTTGGAAATTCTGTTGCATTGATACTGTAGACATTCACCCTAGCCTCTTTAAGATATTTGAAGTTATGTGTAGCGATTTCTGCTAACTTGCTTGATATCTCAATGCCATCGATCTGCTTGAAAGGGAATTTGGTCATACAGCGGAGCGCCCCCCCTTTGCACATCCTATATCTAAAATTTTATCATTTTGTCGGATATTTAAATCGGACAACACGTTTATTAAATATTTATTGCACGATGGAGACCCTTTGATTACCAATAACTCATCAAATCCAAGTTCAGCAACTGGTATCACTGTTGAAAAATCTAATCCATTTACTCTTTCCCAGAAAATCTCTAGTTTTCTGCTTAATTTTTGTAATAAGGATGGACCACTACTCATTTGAATTTTTCAATAATTTCATCAATTTTGGCTTCAATCCTAGCTTCTACAGATTTTTCAGAATCAAAATTTACATAATATTCCATTATATTTTTATGCTCTTCTAAATATTTCTCTTGGTTCATTGATATCACGCTATCTAATCTTTTAGAAAAATTCGCGTATTCACTATTTTTTATTAAAATTTTATCATCAATATCTTGGTGATAAAGGCTTGTTCCGGTAAAGTTACAATACAAGGCTTTTTTTCCTAAGCCGTATGCTTCAATTACAGCTGTAGAAAGGCAGGAAACAATCAACTGACTATTTTGCATTAATGGAAAAACATTCCTCTTTGAAAAATCAGTATCAATATATTCAATAGAGTTTCCATATATTTCTTGGTAATATTCTTCTTCTGAAAGCCCTAGTTCAGGAATAATCCAATCTTTTGAATTTCGTTCTGCGCGATAAATAATTGCCGCATTTATCTTATTATCTTTAATATATCTAGATAACAACTCATCCATAATTTTCATTGAGCGCATTGTATCTTGCACATCTTGTTCAAAACCAATGTCACCTCGCCAAGTTGACACAATTAATAAGTCATACTGCTCTTCAACTTGTTCTTTTAGAGGGGAATAAAGTGAAGCAACTAGAGACCCTACTGGATAATAATAATCAACCTGATATCCTAGCTTTGGAAATATCTCTTGCTCATGGATACCAAAGCAAAAATAATGTGGCACATAGAAACCAGAATTAGGAATTGCTGCATAACTCAATCTAGATCCATTTTGAATTGCCATAAATGGAAAGTTATCGCAATGTTTTGCAAGCCAGCCGAAAGTACTACTGTTATCAATAAAAGTAATAATGGCTTTTGGCTTAACAAACTCTAGGCAGGCTTTTAAATATCTATAGTAAATCTGTTTAAACACGCCATATAAAAAGCCTCGATGATTTTTCCGGGCTTCTTCTAAACTAAATTTTAACAGCTCTTTTGAAAACTGAACTATTACACCAATACCTAAAAAAATATCCTCTTGGCGCATATTAAAAACACCGACACTGTATTTTTTATTAATTACTTGGCGAACATGATGACTATTGCATTCATCAAATATTAGAACATCGCATGGATTAGGCGATGAAAATAACACCCTTCTGCCAAACAGTGTCATAGATTTTGTGCTTTTAAAGATAGTGTCTTACGATCTATTTTTCCACTAGGTGAGTGGGGAAATTCATCGATTGTTACTATCTTTTTAGGGAAAAATACTTGTTCTAGATACTGCATACTCTCCTGTCGAATGCGTATTTTCCCCTCTTTACTAATCTCGTTCATCGTAAAAGCAACACAGCCTGTTGTTATCTGGTCATCATTCTTAATAGCAACCACCACAACATCTTGAAGAAGTGTAAATTTTGAAAGCACCGATTCAATTTCTCCAATTTCTATGCGCCGACCCCCAAGTTTGATTTGATTGTCCTTTCTGCCTATACATTCAAAATCACCACTCTTATTTAAAAATCCTAAATCACCAGACTTATACCAAATATCTCCAGACTTATCCCAATCAAACTGAACAAATACAGATTTAGTTTTACTCTCATCATTGAGATAGCCTTGCGTTACTTGCGGGCCCTTATATGCAATTTCGCCAATTTCTCCAGAATTTCCCCTATCCAAATTCTCATTGATTATCTCAATTGTCATAGTAGGAAACGCCTGTCCAATTGGGATAATGTTATTGCAAAATAATTCTTTTTCTTTGCTATTTGAATATAGATATCTAGAGGTGTAAATAGTTGCTTCTGTTGGTCCGTATAAATTCTCAATCGTACTGTTTGGCGCTGCTATTCTCCATGCATCCGCACAATGTTTAGGAAGCTGCTCTCCACAGAACATACTGTATTCTATACTTGGAAACGCTCCTTTTGAAAGGTAACCCATTTTTTTCATAAAACCAACAATGGATGGAACAGAATTCCAATAATTTATTTTTTCTCTTCTAATAAAGTCATAAGGAGTCATCACCTCCTCTTCCAAAGGTACGCACAAGGTTCCACCCATATACCACGTAAAAAATATATCAGAAACTGAAGGGTCGAAACTAAAGTCAAACATTTGCGAAGCTCTAAAGCCTGCCTTTATTGGATATATGGATTTCATATTTGCAAGAAACGAAACAACATTGGCATGAGAAACTTTTACACCCTTTGGATGTCCAGTAGAGCCAGAAGTATACAACACGTATGCTAATTCATCAGTTCTCGCATTGCTGAATATCTCATCGTTTGCAATGATTGATTGTGTCAGCTCAGAAGGAATTAATTTATTGTAATCACCATCTTTCAAATATTTTTCAATTCTAGAAAAATTATCAACATCTCCTACTAATAGCTTAATATTTGAATCATTAATAATGGAAACGATTTTATCTTCGCTTAATTTTGGATTGATAGGTACATAATAACAATCGGCAAGCAACACCCCTAACATACCGACATAAGAATCTATATGGCGCTGACCAACGACACCTATAGCCTCTTTGTTAGCGCCCTGATTTTTTAAAGCGGCCGCCACCTGCATGGCTTTATCTAATAATTCCTGATACGTAATTGTATTATCTTGAATTTTAACCGCAACAAGATCATAATGTAATCTTACCGACTCCGATATTAAACCTACAAGGTTTCTCATATTAACCTGAAGTTTTCTTTAAAATTTTCTTAATAGAAGTTGCTACATATACTTCACCAGGTTTAAACTCGATAGATAATTCCTTTTTCAACGCAATAATTATTGCCATATGATTAAGAGAATCCCAGCTAAATGTATTCTCCATACTAGATTCATCCGTAATTTCCTCTTCTGTCAATACAGAAGAAATTACACTAATAATGTCATCCATATTTACCAATACAGGCGATGAGACAACATTGCTTTTATGATAATCTTCAGCAATCATTCCGTATTGCCAGCCATCATAATAAATACCATTTTTACAGTAGAAATCTCTTAATACACCCTCATGCTTCATACTAGAAGCCAAGACTGACTGAATGGTTCTCTCATTAGTAACCATGGTAATTCCATTCAATCGATTTAACTCTATTACTTCAAAGGCAAAATATTTTAATATCTCTTGTATTTGCAGTACATAGCCATTACCCCAAAGTTCGGGATCAATCCCATAACCCCATTCAATAGATTGACGAGCATAATTAAGATTAACCAAAGCCGCTGTACCTACAAGCCTACTGTCACTCTGACGACGCACAAACCAATACATGGCGCTCTTTTCACCAGACTGGCCAGACATACGCTGTAAAAGTTTTTCAATATATGCTTTAGTATCATCAATTTCCTCAAACGGGTCAAACTCAAAAAACTCATACAGTCTTTCATCTTTAGAATATTGATGCATCTCCTCCAATCCATCCATAGAAAAACACTCAAAATAAATATCTGATTCAGACTCTATTTTTGGCAAGATATTAGAAAACTTATCTATTAAATTATTTTTGCTCAACATATAAACCTCAATTAAAGTACCGAACGTCCACCATCCATCACAACGTTTTGTCCATTCATGTAGGCGGAAGCATCTGAGCATAAAAATTGTACCGCACCATGGTATTCATCTTTAGATGCCATTCTATTCATTGGAATAAGATTTGTAAGTTTTTGAACAAATTCATCCCCTTGTCCGTTAAAAACACCGCCTGGAGACAATGCATTACACCTTACACCCTTATCTGCCCAATAAGTTGCTAGGTACTTGGTAAGGCCAATCAACCCATGTTTAATAACGGAATAAGTAACCGGTTTAACCGGCTGCTGATCTGGACGCAGACCATCTTTCTTATAAAGTCTTTGATCAGGTGCAAAAACTGATAAATCCGATGCAATATTTAATATAACTCCCTCACCCTTCTTTGCCATCACTTGTCCAAAAATCTGAGAGCATAGCATAGCACCAGTTAATCCAACTTTAAGTTGAAAATCCCAATCATTCACTGAAAAATTTTCCAATCTCGAAGTTTCAACTACACTGTCTTTTTGCACCTTGGGGTCTATGGCTGCATTATTTATTAGAATATCAATTACAAATCCATTATATTGCAACTCATTAGCCACGTTTTGAATATTACTTTCACTTGTAACATCCATAATTTTATAAAAAAGTCGAGCCTTATTATCTGAATTCAATAGAGTGTTGTATGCTTTTTTTAGACCTTTTTCGTTGACGTCAGTCATAACAACAGTAGCGCCGACCTCTAATAAAGCTAATGTATGTTCAACACCAAGCAAACCCGAAGCCCCCGTTATAAGTGCAACTTTATTCGTTAAACTAAATTTATTCATAATTTTTTACAAAAAAATATCATATTTGACCCATAAAACGGCGGAGAAACTTCTTTATCATTCAAACATGCTTCTAATTTTATTTAATACCCATACAAGGCCTTCCAAGTGCTCTCATGATATTCTTCTTCATAATCCACACCTACATCTGGAGGAATTGAAGCAAAATAATCTCCAATTTCATAAAGATCTTGCATTAGCTTTTGTAACGGTATATTTCTCATAAGTCTCTAAGACAGAGTGTCACCAAAATATTGTTGTGTTCTTCTCATAACTTCAATTTGAATATTACGATCCTCTTCGTTTGCCTGATTCGTTGTAAAATTCATCAAGTTTTTTTGTAAGTCAACTGCTATTGGTGTTTCCCCATATCCAATATTTCTATCACGAAATACCGGCTCTTGGTGTTGTAATTTAGATGCCGCATATATTCCGTCACCGCCTAGTTCAATATATTTTTTTCTGAATTCTTCCCAAGTTACACCTAGTTTTTCACCATTGAATTTTGCAGAAAAGGTGTAATAAGTATGATAATAACCATCCAAAACCCTCTGTGGAGTCAAAAGTTCTGAATTTACTAACACTTCTGTATACGCCAACCCCATTGCTCTGCGTAGATCTATAAAATATTCAGCTTTTTCCATTTGTGCAAGTGCCACTGCTGCTGCCATTTGACCCAATCTATAGTTGTAGCCTATTTCATCAAATCTATCCCAATCAGGGTTTTGCAACTTATCCCTATCTGTCCTAACCTTTCCAGATTCTGCTGTCAAAGATTTAAAACCAAGTCCACCAATCTTCCTGATTAACGTCGCCAATTTCTCATCATTACAAGTAATAATCCCACCATCTCCACAAGTTAGTTGCTTTGAGTTTTCAAAGCTCCAACTTCCCGCATCACCAATTGTTCCAACCAATCGCCCATCGCCAGTTCTTCCCATATGGCATTGAGCACAGTCCTCTAAAACCATCAGATTATTCTTTTTAGCAATTGCCATAATTGCATCCATGTCACAAACACCACCATACATATGCGTTACAAAGATAACCTTAGTTTTATCAGTAATTTTTCGTTCAATATCAGCAGGATCCATTAAAAATGTGTCGGGCATTGAATCAACAAATACTGGTGTTGCGCCTGTGTAGTAAGGTGCTAATCCGCACATTAAAGGAGTTAATGCAGGCGTTAGAACTTCATCACCAGGGCCGCACCCCATTGCCAATAGTGCTGCATGTAGCGTAGAAGTTCCAGAGTTAAATGCGATACTATATGAGGTGCCATAGGTTTTTGAAAAATAACTTTCCAATCTTGTTGTAAATGCACCATCTGCACCGGCCCTAAAGCCTGTAGATAGAACCTCTTCTAAATATTTTCTTTCGTTTCCTTCAAATCTCCAAGCGGGGTTACCCATTTTTCATACTCCAATAATAATTAAACTTTCTTAGAAAGCTGTCCAGCCTTCCATTCTTTATTTCTAAACCAATTTATTTTATACATGTCTGGATTGGATAAAAATAACAAGTCTACTTCATCTCTACTTGCTAGATTTCCAAGAATTCTACGCACAGACTCTAGCAACCAGTAATCCTCCTCATAATCCAAAGTTAGGCGCATCTTTGTAATACTCTCCCTAGTCTCAGGCAATACTTTAGTTTTTAAATCTGGCACTTTTTCCATGTAATACCACATCATTTCAGTATCAGTATTTTTATCCAAGCCTTTGCATGCTCTTTTGACAATATCAGTTGTCAAGGAATAACCGACACTCGCTCCACCAGCAGATGAAGATTTAGTAGGCTTAACCATATCCAAACCTTTTTCTTGAAGTATTTTTACGCTATCCTTCATTTCATTTCCATCAAAAAAAGGATCATCTGCATCAATAGTATGAAATGTATCTATATTAAAATGCATGGCGCAATCAAGCCATCTTTGCAATTTATTATCTAAAGATCCTCGATAACACCTTACCCCTTCTTTATTCGCAATCTCTTCAATAACATCGTCCTCTTTAGAGGCGCTTGTACACACAATAGGGTTAATATCATACGAAACTGCCCTACGGATAATATGATTTAGAACTGTCGATTCACCAAAGGGTAATAAACATTTCTTAGGTAGTCTAGTGGAGCTAGTGCGTACTGTAATAAATCCAATCATACAATCTATTTTGAAACTCCTACTATAATCGTATCCGTTTTGCCAATTAACGCCAGCTGATTCTCATATTCTAAATTCAACTTGACATTATCCAAAAATCCCCATTTTTGATGTCCACCAGACCTCCCTTTAGCTAGCCAATATAAACAATTGGAAAGTGGGTAGCGCTGAACATGTTTAATCCAATTAAGTTTTAAGCCAGCTTGTTTGATTAATTCACTCATTGTTGTTTTATTAAATAAAAACAAGTGTTGCGACCAATAAGTAAAGTTTTGAAAATCTTTGTTTTCATATAGTGTCAATAAAACATCGTTAGAATTAGGTACTTCAATAATCATCTCTCCACTTTCTGTAAGTAGATGAGACAGATCTTTCAATATCTCTTTTGGATTTTTCAGGTGCTCAACTACATGAAATGCAGTAATAACGTCATATTTTTTATTTTCTTCTTGTGCTTTTGATAAATTCTCAAAAACATCTAAATTTCTTTGCTTGAATGAAGGTTGTAATGCTCTTTCTAATTCTACCCCTGATACACTACTTGTAGATTTTCTTGCCAAATCAAGAAAGCCACCAACACCACAACCAAAGTCTAGTACATTTTTATTGATGATTTTTTCTTTAATAAAATCATAACGACGCTTATCATCAAACTCTGTTTCTTTTAACCAATTATCAATATCTAACACTTCATCGTCATGCATTCCAGATTCTTCATAGAACTCATTTTGGATATGCTTCAATGACGATAAATATACCAATCCACAATCGCTACACTCTAAAATATCAATATTAGAATTGTCACGAACACTGCCTATGCGCTTACTATATTTTTCACTTTTACATAAATAACAATTCATTCTATTTCTCTAGCTTAGGTGCTGGCGAAGATTTTTAGCGATTGCCGCTTCTGCTTCAATCGTTTTCTTTATGCCATCACCCATTGCAAGTTCAATTTTACGCACTGCTCCTACAAGGTTCTGGAAAGCTCCCTGTTCTACAGATGCAGACTGATCAGAACCGTACATAGCCCTATCTAACGTTATATGACGCTCTAATGAAGTGATATTTAGCGCAGCAGCAGCATATGAAACTGCAAGACCAACTTCATGTCCGCTATACCCTACATCGCATTGGTATCTATCTCTCAATGTATTGATCATATTCAGGTTTGCATCTTCATCTTTCATGGGGTAAGTAGATACAGTATGCATCAATTCAAATGAACAGTTGGCTTTCTTAAATATATCTACCGCTTTATCAATATCTTCATACGTCGTCATACCCGTTGAAATAAAAGTATGCTTTCCTTCACTGGCAATTTCTTTTAATAATTCCGTATGAACTATCATCGCTGAGGCAACCTTATTATATTTAGAATTAAATTGGCGTAAAAAATTTTGCGAGTTGACATCCCAAGCAGATGCAAACCATTCAATGTTTTTTTTCTTGCAGTAGCTTTCAATTTCTTGATATTCATCCGCGTCAAACTCTAAGCCCATCTTCTGCTCTCTTTGAGTTGACCCCCAAGGACTCTTCCTATGAGAATCTAAAAATTCCTGCGTATACACTTCATTGATATCTCTTTTTTGAAACTTAACAGCATCACAGCCAGAATCTACTGCAACATCAATTAGCTCTTTGCAAATGGACATATTTCCATTGTGATTAATTCCAACTTCTGCTACTATAAAAATACTCATTAATTACCCCTAATATAAAATTTCAATAAAATCCAAACCTAAAACATCTTCCAATAATTCTCTCACAATACCATGCCCTCCATTTGTCTTTAGTACAATACTCGATATCTGTTTAATCTTCTCGTGACTATCCGCTGGACATGCGGTAAATCCACATATGCTCATAACCCGATAATCATTCAAATCGTTACCCATATAAAGGATATTTTCTATCTTACAATTTTCTTTTTTAATAATCTCTTGAATTCCTGCAACCTTGTTTTCAACACCTTGTACTACTGATATTTGCAATTTTTGCGCCCGGGCACTTACTACAGTATTTTTTTCTGTTGAAAGGATGTAGGCTGTCTTTTTCAATTTTCGGAGTACGTCGAATGCTAGCCCATCGCCACGATTACAGCTTACAGACTCTTTTCCGTTTTGATCTAGATACACCATATTATTCGTCAGCACACCATCAAAATCAAAAACAAAAACATCTATATTGTCAATATTTATCATTTTTATTATTGTAAGTTAATACAACCGGAGTCAAGCAACTCATCCTCGATAAGCTCCATTAACGCATGCCCTGCTGTAATGTGTGACTCTTGAATCCTGCCTGTATTATTGCTTGGAACAACAAAAGCCTCATCACAATATTTAAGCGCCTCTCCGCCCTTAGAGCCTAGAAACCCAAATACAAAAATCCCTATTTTTTTAGCAGCTCTCATTGCTGCAATAATATTTTTAGAGTTTCCTGAAGTGGTAATGGCAATCAATACATCTCCTTCATGCCCTAGTGTTCTCACTAATCTTTCAAAAAGTTGGTCATACCCGAAGTCATTTCCGCAGGCAGTAATAGTTGATGTGTCTTGCGCAAGCGCGATGGCTGGAATGCCCTCTCTATTATTATTCGGTCTTAGTCGGATAAGCATTTCTGCTGCCAAGTGCTGTGCATCAGCAGCAGACCCGCCATTACCACAAAGCATCAATTTATTTCCTTCTTGAATTGCTTTTGTCGACAACAAACCCATAGATACAAGACTCTTAACAATTCCAGAGTCTACCACTTCGGTTTTAACTTTTATCGACTCTTGGAACAGCTGTTCAATTTTTCTATATTTATCCATATATTCATAACTGACGATTTATTTATTTATTTATTTATTATTAAGACTAATCTAATTCGTTCACAATATCTTGATAATTGCATTTACGCACTATTTTCCCCTGATTTAACTCAATAATATGAGTACAGTTCTTAAGTGTACTAATACGGTGGGCAACAATAAGTAGGGTAAGTTTTTCACTGTAAGACTTGATAGCTTTCATTACCGCCTCCTCTGTTGCGGAGTCTAGTGCGCTAGTAGCCTCATCAAAAATAATTATATCGGCTTTTTTATAAAGTGCTCGGGCGATTCCAATGCGCTGACGTTGACCACCTGACAGCTGTATCCCACGCTCACCTACAGAAGTCTGGTATTGATTTGTAAAATTTTCAATAGTATCATCAATTTGAGCTAGCTTTGCCACATATCGGACGCGTGCACGATCTATTTTGTTTTTATGCACTCCGAATGCAATGTTTTCTTCAATACTACTGTCTGTCAGAAAAATAGCTTGAGGGACATGTACAATGTGATCTTGCCAGGCACGCTGATTAGCATGCGTAATACTCTGCCCATCGATTTCAAGATTACCACTGGTAGGATGAAGCAAACCCATAATTACATCGAGTAAAGTACTTTTACCACTTCCAGTCGTGCCAATAAAACCTACACTACTACCCTTTTCAATACTAAGATCAATCTGTTTTAGAACGTATGGTGTTTGAACACTGTATCGGAAACTAACTTTATTAAGGGTGATTTTATGATTAAAAGGTATTTGTAGAGTAGGTAATTGATTATTTTGATTAGGCATTGGCTGATTGAGTAACTTAAGAGCATCTTGTAGCGAGGACTGACTACCTCGTACAATCGACCAAGATGCATAACCTTGCTGTAACACAGGTAATAATCGCTGTGCGCCCAGAGCAAAAGCTCCAAGGATAGGAATAGCTGAAGCTATACCTTCTGATTGTTGAGTGATAAAGTAGGCTATTATAACAATAAATATCATACCTAATGCCTCGACAGCAAAGCGAGGACTAGTACTGATAATTACTTTATTACCCTGGGCTCGTCTAAGAGGCAAATCAGAGTTACGATAAATTTCACTATAAAAATCTTGAGCGCCATCGATCAACACATCTCGGATTCCGCCCAAACCCTCTTGCAAAGTTTTAATTACATGAGTTGATTCAGATGCAATAAGTGCACCATCTGCTAATAAATGTTTACGAGTCAAGAGAATAATTATCACATAAATAAAGCCAAATCCACCAAAGAGCGTAATAGCTACAGTAGCATCAATCAACATAAGTGCAAAAAATATTGTTATCAACATAATAAATGAAATCATAATATTATTTATACAGATAACAATATTTATAGCTTCGCCAATTTTAGTGGAAATGCCAGTAATAATCTCACTACTATTACGGGAACAATGAATATTATAAGGTTGATGAAGTGTACGCTGATAAATACTAATACTTAAATCATGTCCTATCGCATATGAAAGTCTAGTACCAGCCCATAATAACAAAATACGCATAGCTCCAGAGATTAGGACAGAAACACCAAAGATGATAGAAAGTGGTAACAACATTTGCACTGGCTCTGTTATTCCAAATGCTTGAATAACAGGTTGTAAAGACGCGTACCCAAAAACTTCCTCTGGAGCGGATAATACACCCAAAAATGGTAATACCGAACCAATACTGACAATTTCAGCCAATGAGGTTAGTAACATTAATACTAGAAGTAATCCAATATTCCTTCTATGATGCGAGTTAATATGCGACCATAAATTCTTTAGAAGTGTTATTAAAGGTTGTTTCATAATAAGCTTTTTGAGGGTCTTATATTCTAGTAGTAAGGATGGGCCTTACCTCTCAATATTTCAATAAGCCAATCCTTTGTTATAGGACTAACTCCGTTACCTTTAAAATAATGCTCAACTGCCTCATAAGGTATCCGACTACGAACATCTGGCACAACATCAATAATGCTAGATAACAGATTTTCATAGCGTGCATTTTCCAAGTTATTAAGAGACTCACCAGTATTCAAGCAAACATCAAACTGCACATCATTTTCATTGATCACAAGTCCCGTAAAATCAGATAATTCTGATATAAACTGGCGAGGATTCATAGTAAGCATCTCGTACTTAAGCACACATACATTCTTTTCACCAAATAAGCTATTGTAGTTCTCAATCATCTCAGTATAGTAATAATCCGGCAGATAGATTCTCTTGCGCTTGCCAATGAAAAAAGGAGTTCTTTCTGTATCTATATATTCTTGCACTTCACGAAATACAGTACCCTCCTTAATATCATGATGATAATGAGAAATGATAACATCTATCGGATCTCTAACAGTAACAATAATTTTCGAATTAGGCCAAACAGCCTTGATACGCTCTGCCTGATTCAATATTGCAGCAGTGTTGGTAAACGCTTCGGAAGAGATTAGTGTTTTCCTATTATTAGCAAGTATTGCATCTATTCGCTTAGAAAGATTCCCAACATTACGCTGGAAGTGAGAGTCATCCCAATAACTCCATTGAATAAACCAGTCAGGGTAGTTATTATTGGTTTTACCGACAAAATTAAGACCTTGAATTTTAGGAAATAGATAATTTTGCATCCAAGTGGTCGCAGTCTTACGCAAGCCCACATGTATATACAGTTGTCCGCTACTACCACTACTTATCGACATTTATATAATCTCCTTTATTAAACAATCTTATTAATGCATGAAAAAAACCATTAACCATTAAACCTTTTGCGCCTCTATAATAAAATAATCATTGTTCGGTGTAAATAAAACACCATCACGCTTTTCTTCCAAAATACGTTGAACACTAGTAACCTCTAACGGTGAATACAATTCATCAATTTCAGTGGCTGGCAAAAAGTAGGCCGTGCCCATACCCTTAAAATATCCACCTGTAAAAGATCCATAAGTATTTTTGTCAACCTCCTCACCATAAAAAGAAGCTGGGTGTTGATCACCGTAGATCATACTTAGAAATTTGCCACCACGCTTCAGGACGCGCGATATCTCTGATATGATTTTTTTAATATCCGAATGATGATTGCAGCATATTGCAGCTCTGTCAATCACAATATCAAAATAACTATCTTTAAATTCCAACTTGCTAATATCACCGACAGAAAACTTTCCAGTCAATAAATCATGATCAAACCGGTCACGAGCAATTTTTATTGCACTCTTTGACCCATCGACGCCATATACTTAATAACCCTCTCTTGCAGCCATCCAAATATTGTTTCCAGTTCCGCATCCAACTTCAAGTACTTTCATCTTTCTTCTACGCTCTAACCTTTCCTTCAATAAAAATGAAACAACAGAATTATGAGGATAGAGATTAAGCTGTCTATCTTTTTTAAAAATACCGTACTCCCATACATCATTAAAACTACCCATTATTAGACTCCATAAATTCACTTCCTTTATTTGATATTAATAATTTCATTACATACAGTTTCAAGGTAATACTCATCAGCTTCATCATTCACCCACAAATTAATAATTTGATTACTAATTAGATTAGAATTTGGTGTTGAGACTGTTTCTTTATAATCTAGTGGAACGAAGTTATTAACTGATGGATACCAACTACTAACTAGTAAATGCATGTCTAATAATTTGAGAAACATCTTATTTCTTCCATTAGTAACCAGAATGTTAAATCTCCAATATACATCTCCATGATCATGGTTTATTATATCTATACCACTTATTCCAGATAATCTTGAAATCAAGTAGCTTGCTTTTAACCTTCTTCTCAAAATATTACCCCTTAAATCATTAAGAGCGATTTCCAATTTTTCTATATATCTATCATCCCATCGAACAAAATAACTCTCTCGATTTTGCTTCATAATTTTACTTATAGGTTCAGGGTTCACCTTTTGATTGACAAGAAACTCTTTGTTATATATTTCTTTTTGAAGGCCCATTACTTTATCAGTCTGCTCACGCTTTGCAATGGTTGGATCGGCAAGATTCAGAAAAAATTCTTGTACTTTTTGATTTAAAACTTTATTATCAGTAAAAACAGCCCCACCATGCCCAATATCAATAATTTTTCCAGCACCAAAACTTGTTACAGAAATATCTCCATAACTTCCAGCTGCTCCATTAATGCCTGATGCACCTTGTGCTACTGAAAAATCTTCAATTAGATACATACCTTTTCTTTTGCAAATACTCTCGAGTTGTTCGATTTTACACATACGCCCATAAGAATGAACCGCTACTACTGCCGCAATATCGTCTCTTACACTAACCAAGTCCGGACTTAGACCTAAACTATCAACTTCAACATCAAGATAAACCGGTGTTGATCCAGCATAGATTATCGCTTGAGGAACACTCAAACAAACATTATTTGGAACACCAATACGCTTTCCATTCAAACTAAGTGCTCGAATTGCGGCAATCAACCCAATTGTTCCACTACTTGCAAGAGTTGCAAAATGTCGGCTATGCATTCGAGCTAGTAATTTTTCCAATGAAGTCATTGTAATAAACATATTGGTTAAGATAATTTTAAGAAAAGTATAACAGAGATGATAAAGCACATACCACTATGAATTACCAATAAATAAATGCAGGTTTTTATTTTAATTTATTGAACTATTGTCAAATTCAAGCCACTTAACCACTTCAAAAACTTCTGCATACTTTACTCCAATTTTCTGGCCAGCATTCTTAGACTCGTTACGAAAAAAATCTATCCAAGTTCGCCCTGTTCTATCCATTTCTGAAGCATGGGCACTAATCGCTTTCTCTTTAATTTCTATATAATCCGTAATATCAATATAGAAATTACCATGAAAATTTTGCGTGGAATGATACCAGTTACTTCTGTACATTAACAATCGGGGTACATGTCGACAACTATGAAGAGAAGACATTGACACAGCTTTATGATCATGATGAATATCACCATCCCAATGAGTATACACAATGTCAATTTTATTTTTTTCAATTATTTTTAGAATATCTATATTTAGAGCATCTACAAATTCAACCTCTAATGTAGAAAAATTACCAACATGCATTTTAGTTACCCCAAGGATTTTCATAGCAACCTGAGCCTCACTATTTGCAACATTATTATCACGAACTTGCTTTTTTTCATGGTTAACAAACCCTGACTTAGTGGCAACATATACATATACATAATCACCATGTTTTACATGACGTGCCAGTGCACCTCCACAGCCTAACTCAACATCATCAAAATGCGCACCAATTGCCAAAACATTCATAATTCTCCTCTTAATAATTTGCGAGATTCTTCAATTCCACAATTAAACAACATATCAATAACACTAAGATTGGGTATAAATTTATTAAATTGCTGAGTATATACAGGATGTTTAAAATCTTGCCAAATCAAATTAATATTAGATTTATCAAATAACAATTCATCCAAGTAGTCTTTCGCACCAACTCCTGATAGATAGTGAGTTGCGTTAACCTTACAGAGTAAATCTAATAAAAGCTCATTTTTTACTCCCTTTGGTGACAGCGAACTTGAAAGAATTATGGGCCTCTCAACATTAAGCAATAACATCAACATACGGATTGACCTTAAATTAAAATCTAATAGCATTTTATTTGACTTTAAATATAACTTATCAATGTAAGGTATAATTTCTTCATAAAAAAGAGCCTTTCGATAATTCTCTTTAATTAAACGCAAATTATTTAACCTCCAATCAACTTTATAGGATATCTCTATCTCATTAATAGGAGTATTCATTGACGCCTTACAAAGGCTAATACTTAACCATTGTTCACCTTTAGATGTTCTAATTTTATCACGATGTGTCCATGATCTTGATGTGCCAGTGACAAATTGAACATGGTCAAGAACCAAATAAATATCGGCTGATAAAAATCTTTGGAAAAATCCAGCATGAGGGATAAAATCCGGTTGATGAATGACGACTGTTTTACTCATAATTAAAAATAAGATTTTATAATATTAATCACTCGATCTCTACCTTTTAGATCAACACACTCTAAACCAGCTTGACTCATGATTTCGATTGGAAGTTCTAATAATTCACTACTTATTAAACTCCAATCAATTGCTTTATAATATCCAATAAATGATGACACTTTTAGATTTTTCAAAGCATGACCTACCTTAGTCTCAAAAATCTCACTTGCAATAATAAGACTAGGCAAGCCAGATGCTGCAGCTTCAACAGGGGTTATACCACCCCCTGTAATCACTAAATCATGTGTATAAAATTCACTTATCATTGAATCAACACTGTTCTTTAATTCAAAGTCATCGGTAATTACTTGCTCTAATTCTTTTACATGAGAAAAAGCTGGCCCAATAACTACAGTTGCTTTTTTGTCAATTGATGCTAGATATTTTACAATATCCACTGTCACACCATAAGTATCACTCCCCCCCATGGTAACCAGGATTGAGTTGATATTTTTTCTTATACGCTGAAATTTTGCTATTTCTGGATTTAATATTAAATACTTTAGGCCTTGTAGTACAACCTTTCCTCCCAAATCATGTTTGTCTTTAAACACTAAAGCAGCCACATTAACATCTGACAAATATGCCCCATCTCCTTGATCATCAAAAGTTATAAAAGGCAACCCTAATGCTTTAACATTTTGCGCATGACGTAAGTCAGTATTCAAACGATCATTTATCCATAAATTAATACTATAATATTGAACAATATCTTTCTCCCAATGACTGTCAACATCACCCAATGTTACTATTTCAAATATGTACTTATTTATTTTTAATAGTTGCTGTGCTGGGGCATGTGAATTTAATAAAAAAATTACCTTTACCCCAATATTGCGCAAACCGTTAGCCAAATTTAGTGCACGATAAAGATGACCCATCCCCCTGTTGTGTGAACTCTCAATACAAAGTGCTATATTATTATCCATAATTCTCAACAACACTGGTACAAAGAGATTCTAATAAGATATACATAATTATTTTAATAAAATTACAAGACTAGTTATTACAACTATAACGAAGATGAAAAAATATGAACAATTAAGAATCGCTAGTATATGCAATTGCTATTTCAGTACTTACCCACTCTGGAGCCACCGATTCTGCAAGTTTACATGCATTTTCATAATCTTCATTAGTATCTACCGTAAGGCGTAATTTTGGCGCAATTTTTATACTAGGTACATTTAACTCACCAATATGAAATTGATGCGAGTTTTCATGAATAAACTCATTTACATGTTCTCTGTGATTGTGCAACAATCCTTTATTGTAAGAAACCTCAAGTGCATTCATAGTAAATATCTCAGCACCAACACCTATAGGCATAGTATTAAACGAATGACTATAGTCATAACCACCAACCAAGTGCATATCAATCAGTCGATCTAGCTCGCCAATATCAGTAAAAGGGTTATCGGCGGTTAAACGAACTACATAATCAAAACCATATTGCTTAGCACAATGATAATACCGGCCCAATACATCAAGTTCATCCCCTCGAAAACAATCAACCCTTCCTTTGCAATAATCTTCTATGACATTATTTAAACGTAGTTTAGAGGTTGCAATAACAGGTAGCACTTTATTATTCAACCCCTTAAGCCTTCCTAATACATGCTCAATTAACAACTTACCAGCTATAGGTTTTAGAACTTTTCCAGGCAAACGCGTTGATCCCATTCTCGCTTGAATAATGACTCCAATTTTCATACTAGATCACTCCAAAGAACAATCATACCACTCTGCATGTCTTTTGAAATTTTACGACCAATAATTTTACTTAAAAACTTTGGCTTTATACCATAACCAGGTCGTTTGATGGCGACATTATCAAATGACAATTGCTCTCCTGCTACAAGGTCAGTTGTAAGAACCACACTCTTTCTATTATTTTTAAGAGTTATTTTTTCACTTTCTGCTGGACGTTTGATGCCATCGCCCTTCATAATCTCAAAAGTTCGGACTGCATCAACCAACCATTTCATCTCAGAAGGGTCGGCAGAAAGCATATGGTCCGGACCATCCTCATTCTTATCATAAGTAAAATGACGCTCTATAACACGCGCTCCCATAGCAACAGCACAAAGGCAAGCAACTGGTGACAAAGTATGATCTGAGTAACCCACATCAAGTTGAGGAAATTCGTTCATTAATGATTGCATTGCTTGCAAATTTACACTCTCTGGATGAGTTGGATAGCTGGTTATGGCATGAAGCAAAATTAGCTTTTTACACCCTTGAGTAAGTATTGCATTTACAGATTCACGGACCTCGTCCATAGTGCACATCCCTGTTGAAAGAAGAATTGGCTTTCTTGTGCTAGCCACATATTGAAGAAATGGTATATTAACAGCATCATCTGATCCGATTTTGTGAGCGCCAACTTGCATATTTTCCAATAAATCTACATCACTTTCATGAGAAGGAGTAGAAAACCAATCTAATTCTTTACTTTCTATGTACTTAAACATAGCTTTATGCAATCTCTCACCTACCTCATATTTTTTAAAGAGCTCATACTGAGGTACGGATCCGGTATTCTCCATTTCAAACATCGCTTGCTTACTAGAAATTGTGTCAGCGCGATAGGTTTGTAATTTAATCGCATCAACACCACAATCTGCTGCTGCATCAACTAGTTTTTTTCCTTGCTTTAATGTTGTAAAGTTTCCACCTATCTCAGCAATAATATAACAACACTCTGTTTTAAATTTTGAAAACATTAACTTTTATCCAATATACAACAATACAATTTCAGTGGTTTATAATATATCTATTTTTTTGAAAAACTGACTAAAATTAAAAAATTTCTAACTTGACTTCTTAAGATTTTAATACTTTTAACATATCGCTCAGACCTTCTTCTAAAGTGATTGTAGGCTCCCATTTTAAAATCTTCTTTGCTTTTGAAATATCTGCTATTACATCAGGTATCTCCTGAAATCGTTCTAATGACTTCGATACAATAGGCAAATTAGTCCCAGCTATAAATTGAATTATTTCTATAACTTCTTGCACTGAATATGATACTCCGGAGCCAATATTCACACAATTGAACCCGTCTGGTGCATCTATCGACTTAATAAATGCATTAGCGACATCTTGAGTATGAATATAATCCCTACGTGGCTCCAAATCCATTACATTTACCTCCTTATTGTTTAATACTTGGCGAACCAATGAAGGTATTAAAAAATTTTTTTTTTGACCACTACCGTAAACATTAAATATTCGTAGAACAGTTGCTGATACATTTTGGTAACGATTCGCAAATTCACAGAGTTGCTCTCCTATATGCTTGGACATTGCATAAGGATTATTAGGATTAATTGGATCACTTTCAGCTATAGGTAGGTGTTTTGGAATCCCGTATATATATGCATTGGCGTAGATCATGCGCGCACCATATTCTTTGCAATAATCAAGAGCACGCTGAGTTCCAACAACATTTGTATCTATAAAGTTTCCACTCATTTTCCAACTTTCAGGAACAAAACTACGCCCAGCCAAATGAATGACTGAGCGCGCTTCAGGCAACCCATCCCAAGTATTTTCTGATGCAATATCACCATCCACATGATTAAGTGTGAGTAAATTATATCCATTTTCTCTAAGGAGCTTTACTACAGATTGCCCAATAAACCCTTGCGCACCTGTAACTATTACATCAATCATTAATAAAAATACCTTTATTGGCTTCAAATTCTTTTATAGCTAAAGCATAGTCATCAGGACGTCCAATATCTAACCAGTATCCATTATGCTTTTTTACTGCTACCGAGCAGCTATCAGAAAGCATTTTTCTCATAAGATCATCAAAACCATATGGACACTGGCTTGGTATTTTTGTTAATGCTTTAGACGAAACCATATAGACACCCATACTAACTTCATATGTCGTATCAGGTTTTTCATGGAAATCTGTCAGCTTTCCATTGCAGGTGTTAAGGACTCCATAATCAATATTATTATTGCGATCTTTTGAAGAAATTGTAAAATCATTTTCAGAAGAAACATGCGCTTCAAAAAAATTTGCATAATTTAAGTCTGTCAATATATCACCATTCATTACCAAGAAATTTTTTGGTAAATTTTTAACAAGCAAAAGAGGTCCCATTGTTCCAAGAGGCCTATCCTCAAGTGAGTAATCAATAGTTATACCCCATCTCTCACCATTCTGAAAGAATGCCATTATAATTTCTGCCTGGTGATTAACTGCCAATGTTACATGGTCAAATCCACTGCTTGCCAACTGCTTAATAATTATCTCTAATATTGGAAAGTCCCCAATTGGCACCAAAGGCTTTGGCACTACTATTGTATATGGACGCAACCTAGTGCCTTTTCCACCAGCAAGAACTACTGCTCTTTTACCTTTCATAAATCACCTCTACATCTTTCCATCTAAACTTCTCCCAGTTTCTTTATGCATAAAGTTAGGGATTATTTTATAAAACTCTTTTACAATATCTTCTTTTTTCCATGAAGAGCCTTTCATAAATTGATTAATATTACTCTCAAACCTATTCAATAATTCACCGTCAAATATTGCGTCATTTTTTATCACTCCAATATCGTCAAACCTACTCATATCTAAACTTTCTTTGTCTGTATAAAACTCTTCAAAATCTTTCTCTCCCGTTGTGTTGCTAGACACAAATAAGCATGGCCACTCCCCTTTATTAGGCAATGTCTCAATCAACCTCCTTGCCTCATTCTCATCCTTACATATAAAGGGTTTATAGCCCAAATCATTTAAAAATTTAACTGCAATTTCTGCAAACGAAGTAAGGTGCAAATCTTCTTTTAATTTTGGAAAGAAAATATCCCTGTTATCCCCAAATATGCATGACATTAAACATAACTCCCCTGACTCTTGCGCTGTAATGAAATATCTTTTTATATCTTTTGGGGCGACTATTGGTTGTTTTTTTTGAATCCTCTGATTAAAACTATAAAGCAATGAACCATCAGAAAAAGCCACGTTTGCGAATCTTGCTGTTGAAATTTTCACATTCAAAGACTCTCTCATTAAAAATAATTCCATTGTTTTCTTACTGGCGCCCATCATATTTACAGGATTTGTAGCTTTATCAGTCGAAACACAAAAGTATTTTTTAACTCCATCTCTTATTGATTGCTGAAGTGTTTTGTTAGTATTAAAAATATTAACATTTAACATTCTAATTAACGTAAAAGGATCTCTTTCGCTTCTTACATGCTTAACAGCAGAAAGATTTAAAACATAATCATATTTACCATCACTTTTGATAAAAGCATCATATTCAATACTCCCAACATCAAGTATATAAGTTTTAAATTTTCCATTTATATATCCAATTGAACTTCTGATATCTCTTACAAGCTCAGCCATATTGTTTTCACTAATATCAACCACATCAAGTTTTTTTGGATTCCTCTTAAAAATTTCTTTTGTTACTGCCTGTCCAATTGAGCCTGCAGCTCCAATCACAAGAAATGAAGAGTGTGAAATAATGTCACATAAGTCATCTTCGTATTTCTTTATATCTAAAGTAAAAAGCTCTTTATCTCTACCTATTAAATTTAAAATACTTTTCATTAATAATCCATATTGTTAAGGGCCATCCTAGATAACTCTCTTAAATTTTAAAAAGTTCATTACTTTGTTAACAGATTCTTTAAGTGTCTCACTTTCAGTATTAACAACCAGCTCTGGATTTTCAGGCGCTTCATAAGGAGAATTAATACCTGTATAGTTCTTAATTTCTCCAGCACGTGCGCGCTTGTATAGACCTTTGATATCTCGTGACTCACAAGTCTCTAGACTGGCCTTACAATAGATCTCAATAAAATCACTTTGAATTAATAATTGCCTAACGAGGTTACGGTCTTTTTTAAATGGACTAATGAATGCAGTCATAGCAATAACGCCAGCCTCCATCATTAGTTTGGCCGCTTCACCAATTCTTCTAATATTTTCCTTACGATCATTATCATCAAAAGTTAAATTCGATGATAGGCCATGACGAATATTATCCCCATCCAGAACAAAGGTTCTACAACCTAGTTTATACAGCTCTTCTTCTACCGAGTGAGCAAGGGTTGACTTGCCAGAACCCGATAGACCAGTAAACCAAATAACAACAGACTTGTGACCATTTAATTGATTGCGTCTGTCACGAGTAACAGTTGCATTATGATAGATGGTATTCGGGGTTTTCATAAAATTACGCACTAGTATGTCACACTCCTAACTCTGGTTCGCAAGTATACCAGCCTGCAATAGTTATAGTTATAGTTATAGTTATTTAAGAATGGTAATGACTACTATCGATAATTAAAGCATTTATAAAGCAAAGAGCCATAAGGTTAATTATTTTGTAATTTTATTTTAAACGTTCAATTGATCTCTTGTATGCTTCAATAAAACAAGATTCTGCTAATTTTATATCGCCTAATTCATAAAAAGCCAACATGGAAATGATATAGTCTTTTTTGGCAAAATCCACGAATGATATGGGTGGTAAGTTAGCGTTAATTAATGGGATATTGCACATTGCGCGAGAGGTTCTTTTATTGCCATCTTGAAAAGGTTGTAAATAGGCGATTCTCGTCAATAAGTAAAATGATGCTTGTATTTTTTTGATTATTTCTTTATTTTTTATCTGCTTTTGATAAGCTTTAATTGCTTTGCGTATTAATGCACTTTTAGACAGGTGCTGATCAGCTGCCATCTTGCCAATTTGATCAAAAAAATCGTCTTGAGTTTTTAAAGTGATTGTCTTTATAACACCTTTAGTAATTAAATAAGTAATACTATTGTATTACTTTTAAAGTTATTTAGGACTATTTGGTTATTTTTTTCAATTTATAGCTTTAATTTTCAAGTGTACGATATTATTGTACGTCTGGATGTATTAACCCTATATCCTGAAAACGCCACAGCTACCGCACTGAAAACCTTGAATTATGGTTAACAGTACTTAGGTAAAAAAAGATTCATTTTAAACTAATATTCACGCAAAAAAAAGCGTTTGTATAGATTAATTTGATATGTATTTTATTTTGCATGGATTTGGAGTGAAAATTAAGGAGTAATAAATGCCAAGAAGGTCAACACAGTTGACTCTTCTCTTGGCATTTTAATTTGCTAATAATTCGTTA
>Ga0257124_1000595_pt1 | contig 37139 bp, 36 predicted proteins | sample SI106_150metaG_FD_190154 | JGI IMG/M metagenome (GOLD analysis project Ga0257124, IMG submission 190154) | Marine microbial communities from Saanich Inlet, British Columbia, Canada - SI106_150 | ecosystem: Environmental > Aquatic > Marine > Inlet | place: Canada: British Columbia | collected...
ATTCTCAGAATATATATTTTATATGTCAAAAAAAATCGATTATACAGACATGTTCACAATTCGACAGTATCGTTTTGTGTTAATTATATAATTTTAATCCCTCAAAATATATATTTTTTATTTTTCAGAATATATATATTTTATATGTAAAAAAAATCGATTATGTCGACAGTATCGTTTTGTATTAATTATATATTTTATATGTAAAAAAAATCGATTATGTCGACAGTATCGTTTTGTATTAATTATATAATTTTAATTACTCAAAATATATATTTTTTTTATTTCTCAGAATATATATTTTGTGTGTCAAAAAACGATTATAATAACAGTTTCGTTTTGTGTTAACTATATTATATATATATATAGTTCATATCTGAAAGTTGATAAATTTCTCGAATATATTAATTATATCACAACATTTATGTGTATGTTTTTCATGTATGTGTTCCTTATGAATTACTGTATAATCTAGTTTTATTATATTATCTAGAAAATATTTAAATATAATATTGATATTGATATTATACTTTGCACTAGTTGTTATATACTTATATATTTTATTTTTTTGTACAAAATTATTTATATCTATTGTGTTTACATCTTTTTTTAAGTCATTTTTATTACCAATTAATATAATTGGTATATCATATTTTAAATTCTTTATATAATTCATATGAGTTTTTAAATTATCAAACGTTTGATGATTACTTATATCAAAAACTAATAAGATACAATCTGTGTTTTTATAATATGGTTGTATTGTTGAATGATAGACAGAATTACCAGATGTATCCCATATGTGAAACTTTACTGTTTTATTTTCAAAACGTAATGTTTTGATTCCAAAATCTATACCTATTGTAGACGATAAATTGTTATGATATCTTTTATTTATATATCTTTTTCGTAAACATGATTTTCCAACAAATGTGTCACCTATCAAAAGAAATTTATATGTTAACATTTATGTTAACATATAAAAAATTATAAAAAATTAATTATAAATATCAAGTATATCTTCTTTGCTATAAATCATATGAAATAGATAATTTTTCGTTTATATATAGTTATTTTATCTTTTGATATGTGTCATCAAAAGTATTACATGTATTTTAATCTTTATAATGACCATGGTTCCATTTAATTACAAATACATTGCTTTCCGTGGTTGATTGTAGTTTACATCCCACGTTCCATCAGCAACATGTTTGTTATATCGGTCAATTTTAAACTTCCGTATGAATTCCTCAAATCTTTTATTATATTTATAGAGTAATTCTAGATCAGTTTTAGTATCTTTAAATACTATTTCACTTATATCTTTAAATTTGTTTAAGAATTGTTTTAGATAATAATACAAATAATCTAATTGATAGTCTGATGTATGATCGAGATAATGATTATAATCTTCACTTTTATCACCTTGTGTGTTTATTTTATGGAATACTTTAACAAGTACATATGTAATTTTGTCGCTTGGATTAATTATTTTACCCCTAGTCTGCATTCTTTGAGCTACAGTAATATGAGGTGCTTTCTGTTTATAATCCTCCAAGCTTCTAGATAATCCCTTAATCATAATCAAATCTTCATGACCAACTTGCATTCTCATTAATCGTTGCAGTTCATTATTGGTCCAATCAATTATAAATTGTTTAGGCTTATCATCTATAAGGAATTTTACAAATTCTTTATATTTCCTTCTTAATTCCAAGCAGCTATCTCTACGTGTTGATGCCAACCCTTTAGTTTTAAGTTTGTTATATTGCGGCTTACCATTTTTATCTAAAGCAAGTGATAAATCATTTTTTAATTTAACAGACATAAAAGCATACATCTTTTTAGCTTTTAAAAAGAACGGGTTGTATATATTCTCGAATTCTAATATCAGTTTAGCACCTAATAATATCGTTAATTCATCACCAAGATAAATACTCACTTTGGAACATAAATCTTCATTGTATGACGTATTGAGAGCTACCATTACGGAATCAGTGTTTTTAACTATTATTTCTCCTATACCAGCTTGAAAGATTCCTCTGTCAGTTTCTAAATCATATACATATTTATTATTTCCTGTTGTTCTAAGTTTAACTATGCTATTTATAACATTTGATATTTTTTTCTTGTGTACATTACAAATAATTATATACGAACATGGATCATTCTCATTGTTTATACTAAATATACTTGAACTATATCCCAATGATTTAGTTAAATAATAAAATTGAGATGATTCGAATTTACCATTAACCGGAAATGTAATATTCGTTTCGTTTATTCTATAACATATATCAACATTAACGTAACATCCCATTAAAAAATGTAATTTGATATCATTATTTCCATTTAATACGATATTTGGAACTTGTTTCTCATGATTCACATTATAAAATAAATTTATATAATTTATAACTAAATCTCGAATTCTTCCTGTTAATATCAATTTATAACCATTTAAACTTGTTATTGACCCCGATATATCAATGTTAATATTATTTCCGTATAATTTTTTTATAATTTTCTTATAAAATCTTAATATACTTACATCCTTATTTTTCAATGACCAATTATATGTATTTTGAATTTGCTTACTATATCCACAACTATAAAAAAACCCAAATAAAAATGCTTCTAGCTCATTATTAGTATAGTTATCAACATTATAATTATATATTTTATTTCGAAATTCATTAAGGTTATATATTTTTTTATTATCAAATATAGGGAATGACTGTAATAATTTTGTTTTATATATAACACAATCTTTAGCTTTTAATAATTGTTTATCTTCATCTAATAAGCTGTGATCTTCTGTTACATCTACTATACCACAATTTGTGTTTATTCTATAAATATCTTTTTTTGTCTTATGCCTAATAACACGTTTGATCTTACTCCATTTACCAACAGTCCAAACTTCGAAATCAGTAATAGTCTGTTCCTTATCAGTCCTATCATTATCAAATTTCTTAAATTCTTTATATGGTTTCCAACATCCCTGGTCGTTACATAAGGTCTCAATAGTTTTTATGTAAACTTTATTGTTCTTTCTAAGTAATATAGGTGTATTTCCAACTACAGAATCACCATACACTACATCTACAATAGCATCTTCTAAATCGAAAGGATGTTGTTTAAAATCTAAATTTCGGTCTACATATGATTTCTTAGATAGTTTACTAAGAACTAATTCTTTTGTTTCTTTAATTTTATCTCTACCCATTTTAGTAACCATTCTCGAACCAGGAAAAAATGGTAATGCTCCAAATTTAGCACCAAAAGAACCATACATAGAATTTGCACTAACTTTCAATGCTAATTGTTTTATATTCCTATTTTCAGATTGCACCTTTTTATATTCTCTTTCATTTAACAATTTCTTTATTTGTCGTATTTTTGAACTATTTATACCATATTTATCGATTAACTTTTGATATTCGTCATCATAAACATTATCTATATTCATTTTTTTATCAATTTTCGATAGATTAAATAAAATAGACAATTCTTTTTCTAATCGACTTATATCATCATTTAATCTTCCCATAATTTTCTTTTCCCCTTTTCTTGCAACAAGTAATTTATCAATTATAATAGGAACTATACCTTTTTTATATTCCGATTTGATAAAATTATAATCATATTTATAGTATGTAGGAACATGTTTTGGATATACTAAACTAAATATTTTTTTATATTCCTCTACATCTTTTAATTTTATTGTTGGATATCTTCGATATCCGATAATTTTTTTGTAGTTTTTTAATTCATTACCTTTACCATGTTTTTCCTCAAAATCAAACACTTTTTTGTTTAATTCTTGTCTAAAATCATAAAATTTGATAAGATCTGATATATCATCGACAATAAGATTTTTATCTTTTTCACTTATAACTTTTCGATTTGTTATCTCAAGATATGTGGTATATACATCTTGACTTAATTTATTATTTATATATGCTTTCATATATATATGCGCCAGTTTTAAATTATGACAACAATCTTCATATACTACAAGTTTTGAAGTTTCTATTCTTTTCTTAATGTTATTTATCAATTGTAATTCTAATTTGCTTAAATTTTTTGGGATAATTAATTTCGTAATATACTTTGATATGATATCATCTATATGACATATGTTTATATTTGGATTATGTATCAATTCTTGTGTTTTTAATTTACCCATTAACTGCAAATATTCATATCTTATATTCTCTTTCACTCTTTTCACTCTTTTCTGTGATGTAGTATCAAAATATTTATTTATACATTTTTTTAGAAAATTATATTCTTTATCATTTAATTGCACATAAAATGAATCATAATGTAATTCTTTAATTTGATTATTTATCTTATAGTCAAAATTATGAATATTAGCATTTTGAATATTATGTGGTTCGAGAATACGTGAAATTGCATTGTTTATTTTTGTTATATTACGTCGTTTATTCTTGTTAAATAACTTATGTTTGAGATTAGTGATATATACATTAATTTTATTTAATTCTGCTTCTTCTTGAATTATATTTGAATGATGTTTATATGTTTTTACTGTTATTATTGCATAATTAATTTTTTTCATATAATCTAATTCTTCATCTGTAACATACGATTTGTGAATTTCTCGCATTACAGAATCATATTCATCTTTACCTATCAAATTTGATGGTAATAAATTTACTTTAAAATCGGGAAAATATTTTGCTATCATTAAACGTTTTTTCTTGATATGTTTTCTACGACTTATTTTTTTTGTTTTTAATTGTCTATTAAGTGTATCTAATTTCACAGCACGAACCTTACTAATAGGCGTTTCTCTTTTCCATTTTTTTGACGTAACATATTTTTTTGGTAATAATCCATATTTATCAAATGTAGTATAATCGATATTATAACCTTTCATTATACTAGGATACAAAGATTGAAAATCCAAAACTGCTACATTTTTATGACGTCCCTTATTAGGATCTATAACTGTTGCACCTTGTAACCCACCAGTAACATCTTGACAGTTATGATTTTGAATGACATATATATCTTGATGATATTTATATGCATAAAATAATGATATCATTCTAATTTGCTGGCCACGAGTATACATATAATCAAATGGAATACAACATATATTTGCTGTTCCACTTAAATCCATAAACACATTTAATTTTGTCATAATTTGGTTAGTTCGAATCGTATCTATCATGCAATAGGTGCCACATTTAGTAATAGAATCTTTACAAATCGACATATATTTATCATGTTCGGTATTATATTTTTCTATATATATATCAAACGTCTCGTATATATTTGCATAAATATCTTTGTGAATATTACTTAAATCTAATTCTAATAATGGATTAGTTATACCTCTTTTTTTCTGGGTATCACATAGTTTTATTTTGTTATTAATAACACATATATCTAATTGCTGTAAAAATGCGATACCATCTTCAACGGATTTATTATATATTTCTTTCTTTTTATATTTGATATAATTATACTTTTTAGTTATCATATTTAATTTATTCTCTGTTTCAATCATATCCAAAACTGTTTCCCATGAATCAAAAATATCTAGATGTGAAAATGGCAATTTTCCAACACCAAATAAACTTTTAGATACATAATCTAAACTATAAACATCATATTTCTTTTTGGATCTAACTATCGGCAATAAATCCATCATTAATCTACCACTAGTAGCTATTTCAAAAAATTCACTTTTACCCATTTGATTAGATTGTAATTTAAATTTATGTGTAAAAGGTTCATTATGAATATTTTTACTCCATTTATTAAATAATTTAAAACAATCATGTAATAATGCTCTTTTTATTAAAACTGGAAAATCCCAATTATAACTGTTATAACCTATAAATATATCAGGATCTAATTCTGCAAAATGGGTTATAAATTTTATCAGCAAATCTTTTTCATTCTTGCATTTAATTACGTTAACTTTTACATCTCTATTTGAAATACCAACTAAATCGCTCTTTTTTATTGTTATATCGTCACATTCACCGATAGTCATAAGATAATAATCTTTTTTCTTACTACCTCGATGTGTATAAATATATGATATTTGAAATAAAACATCACTTTTTGCATTTAATTTTGGCATGCCATTTCTATTCAATGCGTATGATTCTGTATCAAAGACTATTTTTGATGGCATCGCTTGTATTCCACAAGTTACATCTTCTCTAATATCGTCTACATTTACATCTATTTCTATATCACATGTAGAAATCTTATTGATAACATTATTATATTTAGTAATTTTATTCCAACCAGATGGTGATATCTTATATTCACCAGTTAATTTAACTATAGTATTAATTGTATTTTCATGTAGATTTAATTCTATATCTACATCCCTACCAAAATATATATCGAGAAAATCTTTATATGTTTTACTTTTAGGATATTTTTTTTTGTAATACTTGTCTGTGACAACAGTATTTTCATATGTTAAACCATGTTTATCTTCAGAAGTTATAATTTCTTTAACTTTTTGTTTTATTAATAATCCTTGTTTTACTTTATTTTCAATTGACGCGATATCTATTCCGTCTTTTTCTTGCATTAATTTGGTTTTACGTCTTAATTTGCTTTCTTTTGCCAATTCACATAATCTACTATCATGTTCATATAATTTTTCTATATGTGATATTTCATCGTCATCAAGTTCAACAGTATTAATATCTTTAATATCTTCAATTTCATCTAATTTAGGAGAAATAAAATTACAAAACCCCCTTAAATTCTTACCAGATGAAAAATATATATATAAAAAATCTCTTTTATTATTAATGAGCTTCTTTCGCTCATTATCGTCCATATCTGGAAATTTGATCTTTATATTTCTTTTATATTCATCTCCACATAAAGATTTATACAAATCTTCAGTAACGTCGATATGAAAATTTTTTTTGATATGTACAATTTTAATTGGCTTTGACCAGCAATTTTCCATAATTAAAGTTTTAATCTTAGTTATATTTTGAGTTGACCATGAGATATTTCTATCTAACTCTACATAGCATTTTGGTTTATAATTATGAATTTTAACACACATAGATTTATTATCTTCACTTAGACCGAAACAATTGATAACATCTAATTCTCTAGTTCTTAATTTACCATATTTACTCATATATTGCATAGTTTTTGTGTCCATCTCCCATTTTAAAGGGAAAAAAGAAATATTAAATTTATTAACCATATTTATAATAATTAATTTTTAAAATTTAAAAATCAATTATTTTTAACTAATATAAAATGAATGCTCAAGTGAAGAACAAAGTGTTTGTTGTATTTTTAACAATTCTCATATTTATAGCTGCATTTTTATTTTACAAACATATTTCATATAAAAAAAAAATGAATATCCATGAAAAGGTTATTATGCACGAATTAAATATAAAACTTACCAGAATTATCCTATATTTAACACAAAAACATAATATCAAATATATAGAATTTGATATATATAAAGCACCAAAGAATAGAAGTTCGTATGTTACATTTTTTAAATATATATATATAGATCCATATAAGAAAAATACAAATATATTTTATAATGATGATACACTTTTTTATGTGGTATTACATGAATTAACACATATAATTTTGAAACAAAGAATTTGTAAAAATTCTCTACGTTTTAAAAATATGTTTTTAAATTTATATCATATAGCTATAAAATTAAAAATGTTGGATCATAATAAAATTGAAAAATATCATACAGACGATAATGCATAATTTTTAAGTAATTGCAGTTTTTATCATTTCGAAAAATTCTGATAATGTCATATAATTTATTAAAGATATATTAACATCGCTCTCTTCATATAGCCCATAATAACATTCTTCAATTAATCTGTATTCACGTTCTTCTTGGGTTTCATGGTCAATAAATTCATATTCATCAGATAAATATTCATCATTCTCATCTATATCCATTTTTATATCAACGAATTTTCATATATGATTTATACATATAATGAACAAAGGCTGTATATGATAAGTTTAATATAATATTTTCTTTTGAGAAAAATTCCATTATATATGTATATGATGCATTGAGACCTTTATGATTATCAAATTCAAAATTTTCTGCACAATCCACCATATTTAATAAAATTATATTTTTATAAAGTTTTTGTAAAAACCTCGTATACTAGGTTTTTACAAAAACCTCGTATACTAGGTTTTTACAAAAACTTTACGCGATATCAATTGCAGATTCCAGTTTTTTATGTAAATCGCCACAATAAGTATCCCCAGTAGTTTCATCTATTCGACATAACCCATCGCTTATTTTACCTATTATTTCTGTTGTATTATCATGATGTTGTTCAGTAGTTGTAGATGGTTTAATTATAACATTATATTGGCCTTGAATATGTTGTTGTGGTGGCGACGTCTGATGTGAAGGTTGTTGAGACTGACGTGATGGTTGATGAGACGATTGCGGTTGTTCTTGATGATGAGGTTGTGGTTGTTCTTGTGGATATTGTTCTTGATGATGAGGTTGTGGTTGTTCTTGTGGATATTGTTCTTGATGATGAGGTTGTGGTTGTTCTTGATGACGAGGTTGCTGTTGTTCTTGTGGGGGTAATTGTTGTGGATATTGTTCATATTGAGACTGAAGTTGTGGTTGTTCTTGTGGAGGTAGTTGTGGTTGTTGTTGAGGCGGTGGTTGCTGTTCATATTGAGGTTGAGGTAGTTGTGGTTGAGACGACAGGGGCTGTCCATATTGAGGCTGAGGTTGAGGTAATTGTGGTTGTTGTTGAGGCGGTGGTTGCTGTTCATATTGAGATTGAGGTAGTTGTGGATGTGGGTATTTGTGACTATGTTGCATATGTTGCATGTGTTGAGATGATTGTCTTCTATTTCGCATTTGATTACTCATAAATGGATCATTTCTCACATATGTGTATATGTGATCTGTATTTCTTATCACATCATCTAGTTTTTTATTTAAATCATTATGTTTTTTTTTATTATAGAAATACATAACAATAATAGCTATCGCGATTAAAATTACTATTCCTATAATAATAATTTTGTAATCCATTTAATTAATAATAGTTCTTAAATCTATTATTAATTACAATTAATAGTATTTATTAAAAAAAATTTTTTTTATAACTATTAACAATTTTACATTTTCATATATAATAGTATTTATTAAAAAAAATTTTTTTTATAACTATTAACAATTTTACATTTTCATATATAATTGTTTTGTTTGAGGAGGTTTCCAACCTTCTCTTTTTAACACTTTTCCATCACTTTCACGTATTATAAATTTGCCGGTTTTCAAATCTCTTTTATCCATATTCGCATTGTGCACAATATCAAAATGTTTAGAAATATTTATTCCCTTTTTTGAATATGCATTTAATAGATAATACCATATATCTACTGCTGCATCAGCTTGTTCATTGATTAAATCGTATTTGTCGTCGATTATTGGTTGTTTAGATATATCTTTTTGTGCCATATTATCCATACATTTTTGTACTAACTTACACGCATCAGCAGAACTATCACAACGTGTCTGGGCTAATTCTATCAGTTCACTCACAACCATTTCGATAATAAATGTCATCTCTTTTTTATTCATTGGTTGTGGTGTAGTTGGACTTTTGGCGCCTGTGGATTGCTCAGTAAATTGTTTAACTTTGTCATAATCAGATACAGCTACTAAATTATCCATATTTTAATTATATTTTTATATTAAAAATATAATCAATTTTTTTCCAAAATAAAATTCATATTTGTTAATATATCTATTCTATTTGATATTTGTGTATCATAATTTACATTTGATTTGCTTAAAAAACGTTTGATTCTTATAACGTCTAAATTCAAATTGCGTATGTCTGTCAACTGTAAAATAAATTTATCACGTTCTCGTATATTTTTTGGTTCAATACGTAATAATCGCATTAATTTAAATATATTTTGCTGGTATCGCTTCTTATCATTCGGATGTATATTAATAGTTTTCTTTTTTGTTGTTATAGCTTTCAACTTTCGTTTTAATATGTTATTAACAATATCTTTTTCATTACTAGTCAAACTATCATATTCTATAACATAATTTTTGTCGTTATATTTGATATTTATTGTGCTGAATACCATTTATAAAATATTTTTAATATAATATTATATTTGATATTTATTGTGCTGAATACCATTTATAAAATATTTTTAATATAATATTATATTTGATATTTATTGTGCTGAATACCATTTATAAAATATTTTTAATATAATATTAAATATAACGTAATTTTTTGTCGTTATATTTAATATAATATTAAATATAACGTAATTTTTTGTCGTTATATTTGATCTTGTGTTATAATACCATATATATATTTAAGTATATCATTTGAGATACATAACATTTTGAATTCTATTTTTTTATCAGTTGTGATTTTATGACAAAATTCCATATCTAAACGTGATAAATTTACGGTAGTTTTAGATTCTATATCTTCAGGAGATAAAGAAAATGAATATACATATATATTCTTGTTGTTGGAGTCATTCAATGCGTTAGAATGATATATAAATGGTTGTTGATATAAAAAAAATTCTTTTTCTTTATCTTTACAATAATATATACCATTCATATATATCGATATGTTATCTCCCACATTAATATAATTAAAATATGTGCTAGTTATTGCTGACTTATCAGAATATACCCATAATAATTCTCTACATTGTGAACTAAAGTCTAATTTAATTGGGTTTAAATGTTTAGTAATTTTATCATATCGGATATTTTTATATTGTATTTTTTCGTACAATTTATTAATAATTTTATTATTTGCCATTTGACTTCTAAATTGGTTATCACATAATTGATATTGACATGATATTTCAACATTTATATTTAATTCTTTGCCAGTATACTTTGACAATTTATTATTAGTTAAAGTGTAATCTCTCACAAGTTCATTAATTGTTTCTATATAGACATGTAGATATAATACCTTAAAATATTTATTATGATTTAATAACAAAGGATATTTTTTATATTTACAAAACCAAAACGGAATATTTATATATATTATATTATCATGTTTATAAGTGTATTTTTTATTAGTTATGTTACTTAACATATGTATATAATGATTAGTTATCTCTGCAAATATGACCGGTGTGTCATTAATAGTATTTTGTATTTTACATGATTTTAATATAGCGTCTGAAATATCATCAACCCATTTTAACCCACTTTGTAATAGAGGTAATGTTATTTTAATTGTTATGTTAGTTATCATGTCACCATTCATAGATGTTAATACTGTTTCCATATCAGACCCTGTGGGAATCTCATATTTATGTGTTGCTACATACGATGCGGTAGTGATGTTATTCTCGTTACTATTGTTATTCTCTTTTTCACATAAAATATCGTTTATTTTGTTATCTATATTTCCTTTTGCTGCCAATGTTACAAAACCATAATTATACATATTTTTAATTTAGATTTTAATAAAAAATTTAATTCAAATTTTTTATCAAATAGAAATACTAATATATAGGTTCTAATGTATATATCGGATATCCAGGTGTTTGGCCATGATCCATACTTACCCCAAAAATGCCCAATTCATTACCTATTCTGCTCATATATGGTATTTGTTTACCTTTACTATCTATATCATATTTTTCTTGTATATTAAATTCTCTATAACTAGAATATTTGATATATTTATATCCTTCTTCATTTATCATAAATGGTGGATATGGAAGTTTATAATATTTAATGCTCATATTAGGATAACCACCATATCCTGCATAATTCATTAAAGTATTAATTGTTTTTGGCTGCCATGCAAATTTCCAATTTGCATGATATTTAATGATTGTGTCTGTATCTTCATTATAAAAATCTTCTTTTCTATCAAGAAATTCTACTAAATTGTTTCGTAAAAAACAATGTTTTTTATTTTTATAATTTAAAATGATATTATCTGAAAAATCTACATTAAGATCTTTCCATTCCTCAAGCGATATCATATCTGGACCAGAACAATCATCATACCAATGTAATAAGTTGGTTATTGGTGGTTTTAATAACATATGATAATTTAGTTGTTCCTTAGTTGCTTTATCTAATGGTATATTTCTATATACTCTAATTGTTTTGATACCCATTTTTTTTGCAATATTTAATATTTCTCTTTTACTATGATGATCACAATTTTGAATAACCTTCTGTTTGTGAGTATCATCTATAACATTTATAGCATCACATATTTCATCTATTGTAACATCTGAAGCTATAGATTTTTCAACAACGCTTTGTATCGATTTTATATCGAATTTTGTTTTTAATAATTCTCTAAGTTCAAGCAATGAATTCTTATCTGTACTCAATATAAGTTTTTCTATGTATTGTTTGTATATTTGATGTGTAGAAAAAAATTTTGCGTTGTTTCTATCAATAGATCTTATATTAAAAAGATCTTTTTCGATAAGATTTACATTTAATTTATATTTCAATACTAAATTATGAATTTTAACATAATCTATATCATCTGTTACAATATCACGAATAGACTTCCTCACTAATTTTTTATAACTATTGATATATTTATTAATATAGTTGACACCCAAATAATTTTTACAGAAATGTATATAGGAGTTTATTGTTATTTTAAATTTATTATCATTCATCATTCGTAATGCCTCTTCATGTATTCTCTCTTTACAGAGATCTATATGAAAATCTTGAATTTTCATTAGTTCAGATGTAAATAATGGATATATACTTGTAAAAAAACACAATATAATAGCGCGATCTATTCCATAATCAAATAAATTATTAAACGCGTTAAATAATCTATCATATATAATAACACCTATTTTAACTTCGTCTTCATCGATATTTGCATATCGTTGCTTAACAAATTCTATTCTATTTTTCATGTTTTTCTTCTTTTTACTTCCAATAACATCATTTATATCCTTTAATCCAAATATCTGATCAATTTCAAATAATAAATTTGGATGTATTGTATAATTTACTATAGCCATTAGTAATTCATGTTCAGGAGAATTTCTATTTATTTTATTCGTTATAGACGTGTGTGCATTTTGTATCCTATCGTACTTAACTCGCTTATTACTTACATTGCCCAAATTATCAAAATTTAATCTTCTAGCTATATCATCGTCCTCATCATCGTCCTCATCACTGTCAAAATTTAATCTTCTAGCTATATCATCGTCCTCATCACTGTCAAAATTTAATCTTCTAGCTATATCATCGTCCTCATCACTGTCAAAATTTAATCTTCTAGCTACAGGTTGCCTTCGTTGTATATTTTGATGTGTTGGAACGCCATTTGATACATTATTTGGGATATTATTTGGGATATTATTTGGAATATTATTTGGGATATTATTTGGAATATTATTTGGAATATTATTTGGGATATTATTTGGAATATTATTTGGGATATTATTTGGAATATGGTTTAAATTTGATTGTCTAGCTACAGACTGTCCTTGTCTTTGTTGAATTTGTCTTCTACGTAATGCATACTGTGGAATTTTAACAACAGTTGTATATTGACTAAATTGTGGATGAACAGTTATATAATTTCTAGAATAATCTATATATTCTAAATTAGGTAATTGATTAATATTAAAAGGTAATTTTGTAATTTTTGTTCTATTAATATAAATTGTTTTCAAACTTTGTGGTAAACCACCAATGATATTTATCATATTACATGTGTTATATATAAATAAACGTTTTACTTGTATATTATCTATATTTTTTATTGATTTTATACAATTTTTTAGTTGAATAATATAAATTTTTGATGGATAATATTTAAAATCTATATCAACATCTCTATTTGGGGAACGTATATATAATTTATGATATATTATCATATCTTTTGGATATGTATCTGGAAAATCATAGGATTCCATTTCCAGAGTACCGATTTCACTTTTTTTATGTATAGCTTTGATACTATTATAAATATCTTTAATATCGTTATTTGTTATTTGTTGGATTGTAAAACTGAGTTTAAAACTCAATATAACATCACTAAGTTTCATAGATTCTCTATTTATAATTTGTGTAAAATTATCATGAGTATTTAAGTATGTGTTGAGTTCTTGTATATTATCAGCTTTTATTGCTTGAGGCGCTGTTATAATTGTATGTTTTTCAGTATTATACAAATAAAAACACCCTTTAAATTCAGTGTTATCATCATCGTCAGAGTCATAATCATCAGTGTCATCATCATAATCATCGTCACTGTATATCACATCTTCCTCAAAATCATCATCTATCGGGTCTGCAAGTACCCTTTCATAACTATTATTTTCAAGTGGAAAATCAGAAGACATTTATATAAAAATATTAAAATATAAAAATTCACATTTTTATACCATATCTAATTTTTATATAATCTTTTATATATTGTTCTTTCTTCGCAACATCGCTACATATTCCCCAATTATATGGTATTTGATGTTTGATATCAGATATTTTCACCGTTAAATCATCACATTCGTTGACTATACTCTGTTTCTGAAATAAAGTGATATTAGGAAATGTCATGAACAATTTTGTTGCAGAATTCAATAATGTATATAAACTTTTTGTATTCTTTACATCTACAGTATTATTATAAATATCTATATAATGATCACGTTCCTCTTTAGACATATATTTAGAATATTTATCAGGATGCGTTTTAGCTAAAATTCGTCGATATAATTTTTTTAAACCATTAGTCCAAAATGGATCAACGATATCTTTTACAACATCATCGTCTTCACTGTTTTTATCAAATTCTAATTCATTCTCGTGTTTTCGTTTTTTCAATTGTTCTAATTGTGTATTTAAGGCTTCTGGTTTGGATTGATTAGTTTTATATATATAATCAGGTTTTATATCATTATCTTCAAAAATTTTATTTGCTTCTTCTTTGATTTGCTTTGTATACATAGAATTTTCGTCAAATAATTCTATATATTCTTCATTTAAACATTTACATTTTAAAAATAGTGATTTTTTTATTTTAACCAACATAATCCTTTATAGAAATATTTATTTTTAGTTCAATTAAAAATAAATATTATCAATTGTACGATGTTATGCATTTGCATGTACAATTATTTTTTGATGTTTCAATAATAGTTTTAAGACAATTACTAAATTTATCTCTACTAATCAAAACAAATTTTTGGTATCCAGAAGATACTAAAAAACCAGCTATAAATATCATCATTGTATCTGCAGCATTATTATCAGAAGAATCAACAATATTTAGTGTACAATATTGTGATAATGTATCACGCATGCCATAATAATGTGACCATTTACTAATAAACCCTATTAACCAATCATCAGAGTTGCATTTATTTTTTTCAAAATATAAAGGCATGTTTTCTATATCAACTAGAATTACGCGATTTATAGTTTTAGGTTTGTTATATTTAACATAAGATGTAATATGTTTAATATTTATTTTTGATAAATTTTCAATGGCGTTTTTAGCAGCATCTATTTCTGATTTCTTTTTTGTTAATAATATATCACTAACATATATATTATTATCAATACTAACTGAACTTTGAAATCTATGTATATTGGATTTTGTATCAAATTGATGTGATACTAATTGATAAACAGGTAAAGTCAATTTATATTTTTGACAATATTCTTGAAGTTTATTTTTATATGACATTTTTAATTTAAACATAAATAAATAAAAATATTCAATTTATTTATATTTTAATTTGTATATTTATTAAATCATTTAATAATGTTCCTTTTTAATTAGCATAAATGTAAAATATGATATAACTGCAAATAAGAGGGCTTTAATACCTAATTGCCATAGGGAAGTTTCTCCACCGAGTCTTCCACCCAATATCTTATTGATTATTTTACCTAAATATGGTAATGAAACTACAAAAAATAGTACTGCTACTATCATTGCGCGTTTAAAATCTTCGCCGTATTTTTCCCACATACTACTGAACCATCCTTTTTTAGCAGGAGCACTTGTTGACATTTTTTATATAAAAAAAATAAATAAATTTTTTTTTATACAATTTTATTTTCAAATATTATTTTTTCTTTTAAGAGATTTTATATAATTTTTCTATATATCACATTTACATTTTTTTTTACCACAAATAACACATAAATAGTTATGTGTGCAATATAAATTCCAATTATCAACAATTTTTATATTTTTCGTATTTAACAATTGTATATTTCTTTTATATATATTATAAATATTTTTATTTGGATATGTGATATGTTTGGAACATTTATGAGGACATTTCTTAATCTTTTGTAGGTCATTATCATTTATTCCTAACAATTCATTATTAGCGTCATCGATAATTTTATTATTGTTATTATATTCATTGGATTTTAGATCTATTATAAAAGGATTTGCAATTTTTTTAACGAATGTCATGCCATTAAACATTACATTATATTCGTCATTATAATCCTGATTGACATTTAAATTAATGTTAAGTAAATCTTGTCTAATTTCTTGTACTATTCTTTGGTCTAAATCCAGATTATACACTATATCATTTTGAATTTTTCTATTTATTTCTTTTAATTGCTGTTGTTTTTCATATTTTTCGTTATCATTATTCATAGTATCATTGTCATCGTCATCATTCTCGTCATGTATATATATTATGTTCTTACATTGTTCAGTGTTATCCGTATCATCCTCGTCCTCAATGGTATCCTCGTCACTCTCTGTGTCGGAAGCATTCATATCATCTTTTGGTGTACATATAATTATATATTTATTTCCTATTGAATTAACATAACTAATATCCCGTAATTTATCATGTGTTGAATGATTTATACTACAATTTCTAAAACAATGATATTTAACGATATCATTAGATATAATTAATTGTGCATTTTCATTATCATGAATTTTACCCGATATGATACATGATGAAGATACACGTCTATTTAAATAAACGATGGTTGATTCGATACCATTTTTATACGTAGTTTTACTAGATCTTATTGAGAAAGTTTTTTTAATATCATCTATGAAATCATTGTCATTATCTTTGAATATTTGTTTATATTGTGATATATCATTTTCATCCGAGATATAATATTTTTCTAAAAAATTATCTTCTATTTTATGAGTTTTATATGTTTTATTTAGCTGTGACATATGTAAAACTTGTTCTTTATCACAATTTAAAGCCATTGCATCTGAAAAGATATAATTATTTTTAATATCATTACCAAGATAATCATGGACATATATAATTTTATGTACATAATTATTTGATAATTTATACTGTCCCGTAATTCTAAAATTAGTATTATTAGTTGTAATAGCATCATCTATAAATTCAAAATTTTTAAGAATAGTCATTTTATCATTATTTTTACATATTTCTGATAAAACATTATATACAGTTTTTATAGAAAATGGAAATTCTAACAATACAACATTTTTCATATATAAATGATATGATAATTTTTTAGTACTATTAGATTTTGTCCATATAAATTCTATTTGTGTTATATCAAGATTATTTAACCCCTTAATCTTTAGATTAAAAACTTCTAATGTTTTAACTATACAACTTTCCATATCAGATATAAATGTTTTATGAACAAAATCGTCACAACTAGTTATATGTTTCGATTGAATATCTTTTCGTAAATTTTCTGTTATATCAAAATCAAATATCAATCGTGCTTTACGATATTCACCAAACATATCCTTACATATACATTCATGTGTATTTGGATATATGGAATAATTATCTATGTATTCATTTATATTATCAAATACTAGAAATTTATACACGGATTTTGCTTTTTTTTTTATCTCTTGAGATATAATAACTGATTTTTGATGTTGTTTATCGATAGCAGTATCTAATTTATAATAAATACGCACCATTTTTATAAAGTTTTAACAACTTTATAAAAATTTATCAATTTTTATTTTAAAATTATATTATTTATTATAATTTATTTTAAGTAATATCAACGAATATAATAAACTTATACCTCCAGTTATTATCGGTGTTATCGGTAATAATATAATTCCAATATAAAAATACACCAATACTAATGATACTGTTGCACCCATAAAATCTACTATCATCAATATTATCCCAATATGCAATATTTTTTTGTTTTTATATCCAAAAAATATAAATCCTATTCCTTGAAACATTAACCCAAAAGTCAATAACGGAACAAATATATTTAATAATAAGACACTTAGTGCATTTACAAATCCGAAATTCCTAGGAAAGAATAATATTTTCTCCTTGAATATAGGTTCGATATCAAATTCGATTAGATCCTCTGCATTATTTAATGTAACAGTATCCTTAATGTTTGTTATAATTTTATCATCTTTAATAGTATCCAATTCCATCAAATTATCCTTAATGTTTGTTATAATTTTATCATCTTTAATAGTATCCAATTCCATCAAATTATCCTTAATGTTTGTTATAATTTTATCATCTTTAATAGTATCGTCATAAATTTTTGATGGGAATATGTTATCAATCATTTTATTGTTGCTGATTGAAGCAACTCCGAGTTGATGTTTACTATTTATATGTTTATCCATAGCACTTTTTAACTTATACTCTTTAAAACATTGAGGACATTTAAATTTTGTTACTATAATTTTATTCTGATGTTTATTATTTACATGTTTATTTAAATTAGTTTGAGTAATGTATGTTTTATCACAAAATTTACATTGTATTTTAGAAATATTTACATGTTTTTCATTTATATGTTTCTGAAGATATTTAGAAAGTTTATATTGCTTTGAACAATATGGACAACATAGGCTATTTATTTTTAAAGATTCACTATGAACATTTTTAACATGTTTAATTAGATTATTTTGTGTTGTATATTGTTTTGAACAATGTTTACATTTAATTATTTGTTTATTTATATGTTTATTATTTATATGTTTGTTTAGTGCACTTTGTAATTTATATTGTTTGGTACAATAAGGGCAAATCATATTGATTTGATTATTATTTTTATTTTAAAAATCAATTTTATTTAAAATGTATTACTGTTATATAATTAAAAATGGTAAATATAGTTATTGTGGGGCAACCACAGATGTACATAGACGTTTATTACAGCACAATGGACACAAATCAGGAGGTGCAAAATATACAACTTCTAAATTAAATTTAGGTCAGTGGTCATTAGTATGTTATGTTGAAGGGTTTGCAGGTTGGTCGCATTGTCTTCGTTTTGAATATAGAGTTAAACATTGTAATAAAACTAGAAGTGGCGGAATAAATAATAGAATTAAAAAATTATATAAAACGTTAAACGAAAAAAAACGAATGGAAAGATATATAAATATAGAAAATGACAAACTAAAGTTAAATTGGATAGATAACAACGTAAAAACTTTATGTAAAACAAAAAATTGGAACATGTCATTGATAAATTATATCGAAGAATATGACAAAAATTAATTTTTTTTTTATTATTTAAATTAAAAATGGTCGGACGAAGAGGACGCGGACGTAGGAGACATGGTTATGGAGGACGAAGATATGGCAGTTATGGGGCATTCCCATATTATTCATATGGATATGGTAGATATCCATATGGTAATTATTATGGTTACCCTTATACTTCTTTGTATAATAGATATCCTTCAAATACCACATATGTTTATCCTACTACAACAACATCAAATGGCGAAGAGAAAGTTGATGTAACATTCAACAAACGAAATATGTTGATATTTATAATGATATTAACTATTATTGTTATCATATTATTGAATATGAGAAAAAAATAAATATATTAATTTTTTAGTTTATAAAAATTAATATATAATGATATTTAACTATATTATCAAATGAGATAACACACAAAGAACCAATCAATATAACAAAAAATATATTTTTGAGTTCCGCAACAGTCACAAAAACAAGTTCGTCAGAAGATCTAGAATTTGATATAATTACCGAAACACTTTATTCACATGATATATCTATTTTTCAGTTGAGGACTCAATTAAAAAAATGGATTTACGAATATCAATTATTTATTAAAGAATCAGATGTAATAGGATTAAAATACATAACTGTCGACAAATGTGAAAATAAATTATCTTATAAGCTTCATACACTTAAATCTGATAAGAAATTTAATAATTTATTTTTTGATAATAAACAAATATTGATCGATAGATTGGATATTTTTCAAAATAGACAAGATTTATATAAAAAAGTTGGAATCCCACATAATTTGGGATTGATGTTCCATGGTACACCAGGCTGCGGTAAAACTTCTTGTATCAAGGCTATTGCAAATTACTTGAATAGACATATATTAGAGATAAATCTTTCTCAAATCCAAGATATCACAGATTTACAATATATATTTTATCAAGATACGTTCAATAACACATATATACCTATTGAAAAGCGGATTATAATTATCGAAGATATTGATTGTATGATAGATATTGTTAAACAACGTTCCGACACTGAACACGATGTTAATACCGCGCAAGATATTGACAAATCAATAAAGTTAAACGATATTGAAAATGCTATAGTTGATAAAATTATTGGTAACGACAAAAAAAAACACACGGGGACAAAAAATTAACGTTATCGGGTATACTGAATCTTATAGATGGAACGCTAGAACAACATGAGAGAATAATTATAATATCTACTAATTATCCCGATAAATTGGATAAAGCTCTGATTAGAACTGGTCGCATCGATATAAAAATACATTTTAAAAAATGTTCAAAACAAATTTATAAAGAAATTATAGATCATTTTTATGAGACTAATTGCGATACTAATCATCTAAATGATGGTACTATGAGTCCGTCAGATGTTATAGAATTATGTTTTAATAATACATGTGCAAAAGATGTGATTGATATCATTGCCAAATTATAAATATAATATATTTTTAATTAATTTAAAATTATATTATTTATAAACACTATATATAGTTTATTAAAGAAAAAATGATATTATAAATGGTTCAGACATTATTAATTTTTGGAGGAACTGGATCATTAGGAAAAGCACTAATACATAAATACGTACATAAATATAATATAGTTAACTTTTCAAGAGATGAACTTAAACAATGGGAATTACAATTATTAGTCAGTGGGTTAAAAAGCAACAATACATTTGTAAATGTTATTGGCAATATACGAAATTATGAATCAGTTAAAACATGTATAAATACATATAAGCCAAATGTAGTTATAATTGCATCAGCATTAAAACAAATTGTAAGATGTGAATATCAACCAAACCAATCTATCAAAACAAATGTTAATGGGCCACAAAACGTATTAAGAGCTCTTCGAACGCATGTTAATGTTGTAACGTGTTTTGTGTCTACTGATAAAGCATGTAATCCTATTAATACATATGGTGTTTGTAAAGCATTGTCTGAAAGATTAATGATTAGCGAATCAAAAGAAAATACACAAAATAAATATGTAATAGTTAGATATGGAAATGTTTTATGTTCAAGAGGTAGTATTATACCATTATTAAAATCTAAATGTTTAAAAAATGAAGATTTAACAATTACAACAAAAGATATGACAAGATTTATTATGTCATTAAAACAATGCACGAATCTTATCGAGTATGCATTAATTTATGGCGAAAGCGGGGATATTATTATACCTATTCTCCCGGCAATGTCAATTTTAACATTGTTTAAATTGTTTGCTGAAAAATATGATAAAAAAATAACTGAAATTGGTATCAGACCAGGAGAAAAAATTCATGAAATGTTAATAAACAAATATGAACTTATGAGATCAGTGTCTAAAAATCATGATAATATTATATATAATATAATAAAACCATATTATAAAAAAGTTGAAGACAATTCGGATAAATTAAAAATAATGGTAAATGGCCCGGTTTATGAGAGTGATAACATAGTTTTAACTAGACAAGAGTTATTAGATAAATTAAAAGAATTAGATGTAGAATTGTAAAAATTGATTATTTTTTATTTAAAAATAATTAATTATGGAAGTAAATACTGTTGAATTAGGAAAAGGAATATTAATTCCATGTATACAATTGATATCAACATTCTCAAAAGAGATTAAAAAATTTCTTTTAGATCCGAATAACACCAAAAATTTTGAATATGATAAATATAATAAAATTACGTATCATGATAGCAAATATATGATAGAACATATAGTTCATAAATATATCGGTAATTCATATAAAATTGTATGGATGCCACATAATATAGTTGATGATATCAAAGAGTGCAATAATATAGTTAATATTATAGGTAGTTCAGATTCAAAAGATTGTGCAACTAATGAAGAAATGAGTCAGATACATAAAGAACTTCAAAATATATGTGATCATCACATATTTGATAAAGATTTATGTAATAGTTTAATTTTTATTGGTGAACATACATCGTTAAATGACGTTGATTTAACATATAGTACAGAATCAACTGAATTATTGTATTCAATTGTAACAATGATACCAGCAATTCTCAAAAATTACAAACGTTTATCAGAGTTAAAAATGAAAGAATTGACATTCGAAAAATTTCAACGTGTTCCACGTATGTGGACATTTGCGCATGATTGTACTTGTTGCACATAAATAATAAATATTATTATATTTGATTTAATAAATCAAATATAATAAAAATAATGAATTCTACAGTATCTATCGTTATGGCATATTTTAATAGAAAATCTCAACTAATGTTTACATTACAAACTATCAATAATACAAAATATGATAAAAAACTTATTGATATTATTATAGTTGACGATGGTAGTGATATTCAACATATTTTGGATCAAAACATTTTGAAAACACAGTTTAATTTGAATATAAGAGTTATACGTATTGATAAAAATATGAAATCTTGGATTAATCCGTGTGTAGCATATAATATAGGGATTAAATATGCAAAAGGTGATATTTTAATATATCAAAATCCTGAATGTTGTCACATGGGTGATATAATTAGTTATACAGTTAAAAATTTGAAAATCACAGATTATTTCTCATATACATGTGTTGCTCTCTGCAGTAAAAATGATAATAAAATATTATACGATACTTCATCATTAAAAGATTGTAGAACTACATTATATAATCATAAAGAAAAATTACCTAGATATTTTCATTTTTGTGGTGCAATTTATAGAATACAAATGAATAAATTAAATGGGTTTAATGAATATATGAAAGATGGATATTGGTATGATGACGACGAAATATTATTAAGAATACAATTATTGTGTAAAATGCAAATTATTCACGAGAAAGAAGGTATTCTTGTAGTTCATCAATATCACAAATCATTTGTTAATGGTAAAAATATGGAAATATTGAAACTAAATAACAAAAAAATTATAGATACACTTGATAAAAACAATTTGTTACCAAATTGGAAAAATAATAATTTATAATAAAGAATTACCAAAGATATTTACGTCTATAGTATAACTATCTGATTATAAATTAGGTATACAATAAAAAAAAAGGAATTTATCAGATTGTATAAACAACAATGTATTTTTAATATTCATAATACGACACTTATAAGTTGTATTATATCGATTATTTATTTTTTTACATTATGTTTTTAATAAAATATAGAAAGGTGTATACATAAGTTAAATTCCAATTGCAAGCGACTAACAAATATTTGTTATTCATAATAAAATTATTTTTATTATGGATATTATTCTTAATGATTTATACATATAGATTATAAAAAGGCATATAGTAATCTTGTGTTGGTAAATTGGCGTTTGTATCGGTTACATTTATTTGTAACCATCCACGCAATATATTCGTTGGTCCAACACCGTTACCGTCAACATGTAAAGTTGAACCTAATGTATCGGCAACAGTATTAGATGATACTGTAAAATCAAACATAGGTTGATCTATATCTGATTGCGTAAATTTCATTAGACTTCTTCCATAACCAGTATTTCTATTATTAACATCTACACCACCATAAAATGTTGAAACATCTACCATACCAGTACTATTAGTACCAGATTCGACAGCACCAACTCTCAAGTTCACCACATCATCGATATCAAGATTTGCATTAGCATTTGAAGCTGCATTTCCTAAAGCAGTTAGATCTCTATGTGTTTTAGACATGTAAAATCGTTGTGTTCCAGTTCCGCCAACTTGTTGACTTGGATCCTCATCCCAGAACAAACCTACATATCTATCAGGTCTTTCGTAAATAACCATTCTATCGCCAATTGATGGGGTTGTTTTCCAATCTTCCCAGATAGTATATGTATCACCAGACAATGAGGCAACTGATCTTACTTGACCTGCACCTGCACCATCAGCAATATAAATTACAACATCACTATCAGCTGAGATAACTGGGGCGGTTGTACTTGTTGTAATTGTATTAGCTGTAATTGTTGAAGCAGCAACTCTAGCAAAAGATGTGCTTCCGTACATTTGAACTACTGATCCAGATAAAATATAATTTTCTAATGGATCTAAGAATTCTGCTGCTCCGTTAGCACCTGTAAACCCGGAAACTGTTCTCGTTGTGCCTAATCCTTGGTTATCAGTTATCAAAAGATGCATGCCAATATATTGATTATCTTGGGTACCTATGGTATCACCACCATCTCCCAATACTAAATGAGTTTCTCCTTCGTTGGCATGTGCTGTGGTTACAAATGCTGCACTATTAGATGTTGTTCCCCATCTCAATGGATGTCTTGCGATCATATATCCAGCATCATGTGATGAGAATGGTGTCGCATTAACAACTAATACATTATCTTTAATGTTTACTGAAGCAACATTGAAAGTTACTGAATCACCTGCAGTTACCAATGTTCCATTAACTACTAGATCATTAACAGTTGTAGTTGTACTATTAACTACAAATCCTGTATCTGCATCAATAAATGTTGTTCCTGCTGATCCAATGTGAGTATCTGCATCTGACCATATTCCGAGTGCAGTACCGCCTGTCATATTTGCAGACTCTTTTGCAGTTAGGCAAATATCATCTTCTGCTGATATACAGAAATTATCTCCCGAATGAAGAGCAGCATCACCTGTAGTGGAAGTACTATTCCATATACCTGTACCAAAATTATCAATGATATTTCCATTTGTAATTGTTCTCTTGATATCACTACTTCCGCCAACAATCAAATGTATATGTGAAGTTGCAATATCCTGTGTATTTAAAATAATAGAATCTCCTGCGCCAGTATTACCTTTAATCGTAGTAGCTGCACCATCAGCTTCTATCAAAATTGCATTTCTTGATCTCATAGTGATATCACTGGAAACATTTGCTGTTGCAATAAGAATGCCCGAGTCACCAATTAAATTTAATTTAGAATTTGAATACAAATCAGTTGTACCCAATGATGTTGCATTAAAAGTGTTTGTAGCATGTAGGAATGCTGTTGCAGAAGTGGTATTTAAACCTCCACTAGCATCTAATGATAAATCTCCGCTATCAGCAGTTGCATTAAAAGATGTTGATGATTGTAAAAATGTTGCGCCTCCAGAAGTAGTATTTAACCCACCACTAGCATCCAATGACAATGTTCCACTATCAGCAGTTGCATTAAAAGATGTTGCAGACTGTAAAAATGTTGCGCCTCCTGATGTTGTGTTTAGTCCTGCACTGGCGTTTAGAGACAATATACCGCTATCAGCAGTAGCGTTAAAACTTGTTGATGATTGTAAAAATGTTGCGCCTCCAGAAGTAGTATTTAAAGCTCCTCCGGAATCCAATGCCATAACACCTGTATCGGTAGCAGCATTAAAAGCAGTAGAATCTATATTGAATGTCGTAATATCACCAGACCCCATTTGGATAGCCCTTACACCACCAGTACCAATATTAATAGCTCCGGTATTAGCTACAACGCCAATATCGATTGTTCCATCAGCTTCTACAGCTAATCCAGCATTATTCGAAGTTAAACTAATTTTACCCTCAGTATTAACATCCCAAGTCTTATCTGTTTGCATTGTTAAAGATGATCCACTATTTAAAACATATGTTTGTTCATCGGCATATTCCGTTCTATCTAAAATTAAAACTCTATCACTGATATCTTGTCCAACCATTTATAATGTAAAAAAAATTTTTTTTTATTAATTTTTAAATATAAATTTTTAAAAATTAATAAAATAGTATTAATTTTTAAATATAAATTTTTTATGTATTTATATTTAAAAAATAGTATTAATATTAAATGGAAAAAGTTTCAGATAATTCGAATGTCAAAATTGAAATTTTGAAACCTGAGAACAACACTACACAAAAACAGGAACAGGAAACGGGAGGAGTAACTGAAATTAAAGATCATATTCAAAGTATATTGGATAATCCAAATAATAAAGTTACAATTATAAGCCCTGAAGAAAAAATTGCATTGGAAAAAAAAGCAAATGAAGTAAAAATTTTGCAACAGAAAATAATTTCTATAGAATATATTTTTGATAGTTTAAAGGATGCAATTGCTAGAAAGTACTTTGATTGTAAAGAAGCGTCACAATTATATGAATTAATGTCATTTTTTAACGATAAATATGCACCAAAAATTAATAAAACAAAAATTAAAGAACAATCATTAGTTATATTATTTGAATCTATTCGTACAGCTATTTATAATAAAGCTTTTGATTATAAACAATCTGCATTGATATATTCACATATGACACAGTTTATGTAACTATAGTTTCTTTAATTCCATTAGAATTAGTATACGAGTTTTTTTTTCAAAAACTTTATAAAATTCCATTAGAATTAGTATACGAGTTTTTTTTTCAAAAACTTTATAAAATTCCATTAGAATTAGTATACGAGTTTTTTTTTCAAAAACTTTATAAAATTCCATTAGAATTAGTATACGAGTTTTTTTTTCAAAAACTTTATAAAAAATTAAGATAAAATTTATATAATAAATGGATAAAAAATTATGTAAATTTGATGCTGATATAATAAATTCTGAATCCAATAAAACATTAGTTAGTGGATTTAATACTGTTGTAGGAGATATATTATCTATTGGTAATGCTACAGATGTTACATTCAATTATGAGGTTCTATATTTAGAAGATATATTGGAACATTCTGTAGAAATTGTTGGGGATTGTAATACTACAGCCAATGTTACTGTATCACTAACATTGAATAATGGAACAGTAGTATTAAATGATACGTCAATAGCATTAGATTCTATACCAAATCATCTTCATGTATTACATTTTACAAGCCCATATGTTGTCAATAAAGGAATGTTGTCAATTAAAATGGAACCAAATAATGCATCTAGTTTAATGCAATTAAAAGAAATATTTGTTAATAGGGTTACACATTCTACGAATTTTTCACCTGATGGACCTCTTTTAACACTTTCAAAAGAATTAAATAATGAGTCTGCAATGATTAAATTTGTAGATCAAAGTAACGCAACTAGTGGAGGATTCTTATTTGATATAAGCATGTTTAATACTGTATCAGTTGCAAATGTTGGTGATAGGATGTTAGCAAGAGAATTTGACAAAGATATTTATGAAGATTCAACAACAATTTTTGCACATGTGAAAGTACCATCAACTGTAGGAACTATTAGCACTGCTGGTGAAGATTATTATATTCCTATGCACAAAATAAAATATTCCCCATAAAAAATTACTATATGTTATATAATTTATTATTATATAATATATTTTTATTATTTCCAAGTTTTCAGTGTCGTTTATTAGATGTATATATCAAATTAGCATTATCTATAGCTCGTCGTATGTCCTTAGACCCTTTAAATTTACTAACACCTAATATATTTTTATATGTATAGAAATATTCCCATAACCCCATACTATATCCTAAATACCATTTATAAAATCTTTCAACAAGAATATTACCTATTTTGTGACAGTTGTCACCATCTTGGCCTTCGATCGCAAACAAAATAAAACTAAGTGATGTAGAATTCCATAGATGAAATTTTGGATCTTGTAATGTTGAAAGTAAAAAGCGGTATGTATCTTCGTTACTCGTTTTTAAATTATCATGACATTGTTGACACATTTTTATAAAATTATCACTTTTAAAACTATTATATTTTGTTTTAAAAATTGATAATTTTATAAAAATATTTTTTATAACAAATAGTTTTAAAAATTGATAATTTTATAAAAATATTTTTTATAACAAATAGTTTTAAAAATTAATAATTTTATAAAAATATTTTTTATAACAAATATGACGAAAATAAGTATTGTTCTTAATTATTGTTACGGTGGATTTAGGATACCATTAGAAGTTAGTGAAATTGCTAATCAATTAAGAAAAATTGACGGTCTTACATATATCGATTATACAGATTATAGCTTATATTCTAGATATGTTGTTAGGAACCGAACATGTCCCTATTTAATTAAAGCTATTAAAAAATTTAGAAAGTCACTTAAACCAGAAGATCACTATCATGAAATGTTATATATTACAGAAATCGATAAAATATATATCGATGCGGACGCTGTGATAATTGATGAGTATGATGGGTTAGAATCTTTAAATATGAATGATTATAAAGTTATGATATATAAAATTCAAAATATATTAAATGTACACAAAAAAAATAATGATGTTATTATCACGGAAATCAATAATATATTGAAAATAGACAATGAAAATATTGATATCGATAAAATTAACAATATAATCAATAGTTCACACGATGAAAATGCTAGATATGCCAAACATATCGGTAAAAAGAAGAATAATGAAAAAAACGAAAATAATGTAAATTTCTTTGATTTTGTAGATACTGGTATTCCTACTGACGATTAAATATATTCCCCATAAAAAATTACTATATGTTATATAATTTATTATTATATAATATATTTTTATTATTAGTACACAAAGTTTTTTTCAGGAACTTTATGAGAACTATCTTTAGTTTGTTGTACAATACCAGTATTATCTATCGTATTGTTTAAATTGACATTATTTTCTGCTTGAATTTCTGACATATATCTAGTAATTTTTTCTTTATCTATTTTTGATTGATTTAACCCATTTGTAGATGTGTCAAAAATCTGTGATACAATATTAGTTTGAGAACTCTTTTGTTCAAAAGTATTTAATGTTGTTATTATACCTACTGCATCCTTATCTTTTAATGAATCATTGAGATAGATATTAATATTTTTCATATGTTTTTCTAATTCACTAATAGCTTGTATTTCATCAATTTTGTCTACAATTACATTAAATTTTGTTATATATGTATTATATGTATTTGTCTGTTTTTCGAAATAAATAACACTTTGTGAATATAACATTGCTTCGGTATCATTATGTTTTGCGATAGCATTACGTGCTTTCATATCATTATCCGCTCTTTTTTGTTTGCATTTTCCTGCTGCCAATTCTAATTTACGTATATATGAATTGATATTAGATTTTAATTTAATTTTATCATTGAAGTTCTTTTCTGATTTCGTAGGTCTATTAAAAACTTTTCTTAACTTTTTTTCTAGTTTAATAAATGTTTTATTTTTACCCATTTATAATAACATTTTTTATAAAGTTTTTTTATCAGAAACTCGTATACTATAAATCTGTGATTTTTTTTATAAAAAAGTCTTTATATAAATGAATTTTATCAATAATCTTACAGATGAACTAATGCAATTAACCAGATCTGATCTTATAAAAATTATAATACACATAACAAAAGACAACATTTTTGATTTATTTATAGGGAATTCTAGTTATAAAAGAGACATCCAAACATATTTAGGTCATAAAGCTATTACACATGAAGATCTTAATAAAATATACAAATCAATAATCAAAGATATACAAATCCAGCGAAGTAAAAAAACAAAGATAAATACATTATGGAAAAACAAAAATAATATGAATTCTTATACAACATGTAATTGGAAGGATAGATATGAAGAATTTATACAACAAAAAGGATTATGGGAAATACGTTTAGTCGATTCATTAAATTATATGGATGCATATAAAAATGCACAGGCAGTTAATTGGAATGCGATATTTAAACACGATCAAATTAAAAATTTACGTAAAATTGATACATTGACATTAACAAATAAAGATATTTCTGTTATACCAGAAGAAATATATAATTTATCTAATTTGGAATTTTTGAGCGTTAAATATAATAATATCCAAAATATTTCAGACAATATATCTAAATTGACAAAATTAAAAACTTTAGATTTGTCAAATAATAAAATTGATTCATTACCAGATTCACTATTTTCATTAAAATTACTCGAATGTTTAGATATCAAAAATAATGATATAAAATATATACCAAAGTCAATTATGGACTTACATCATTTGAAAGTACTTGATATCTCTGGTAATTCTATGTTAACAACACCACAATATATAATTGGTATGAAAATTAATAGATTTTATTCTGATAATCATGTTCCAAATAAACAGACGAAGAATAAACATATTGATAATGTCAATAATGTTGATAATGTTCACAATGTCAATAATGTTGATAATGTTCACAATGTCAATAATGTTGATAATGTTCACAATGTCAATAATGTTGATAATGTTACAAATAATCAGATGAAAACTAAACATATTAATAATGTTATAGATAAACGTAAGAATATTCTTATAAGTGATAAAAACAAAAATAACGATGATAACCATGTATATAGTGGTGGTAACAATGTTGAAAATAACCATGTATATAGTGGTGGTAACACCGATAGTAACAATGACGATGATAATCATGTATATAGTGGTGGTAACAATATTGAAAATAATCATGTATATAGTGGTAGTAACAATATTGAAAATAATCATGTAGATAGTGTTGATAATGATAAAAATAATCATGTAGATAGTGTTGATAATGATAAAAATAATCATGTAGATAGTGTTGATAATGATAAAAATAATCATGTAGATAGTGTTGATAATGATAAAAATAATCATGTAGATAGTGTTGATAATGATAAAAATAATCATGTAGATGATGTTGACGATGATGTTTATAGTGATGATGTTGACGATGATGTTTATAGTGATGATGTTGACGATGATGTTTATAGTGATGGTGTTGACGATGATGTTTATAGTGATGATGTTGACAATAATGTTGACGATGATGTTGACAATAATGTTGACGATGATGTTGACAATAATGTTGACGATGATGTTGACAATAATGTTGACGATGATGTTGACGATGATGTTTATAGTGATGGTGTTGACGATGATGTTTATAGTGATGGTGTTGATGGTGTTGACGTTGACGGTGTTGACGTTGATGGTGTTGACGTTGATAGCATTGATGGTGATACTGATAGCATTGATGAAAGTGGCGATAATGATCTTCAATCAATGGAAGATGATGATGATAATGATGATAATGATGATAAAGTTAATGATAACAACAATAACAATAAGAAAAATAATGGTAAAGGTAATAAGAATTTAATATTGCAAAAGAAATATAAGATTCGTGGATTAGAATTCGATGCACCATTTATCGAATAGCGTGTCGGATATAATTTATAATATAAACCAGTTAGATAATCCTGATTCACTATAAATTGTTGATGTCTCATAATCAGAATTGATAACTAATGACGCTTCACCTATAATTGTATCCGAACCATTAGGAGTAATAGTAATATTATTTAATGCGGAATTCCCACCTGCATCTACAATATTAATTATGGATAATCCGCTTAATCCAGATATAACAGGTAAATTCATAGTAACTGGGGTAGTTAAAGATAATGTTACATTTAAAATATCATCACTTTCTGATACAGTATCTGGTGTAGCTGTTACATTTCTTACTGTTCTCGTTAATGCGGCAGTCTGATCTGAAAATGATAATACACCATTACCATCTGTAGTTAATGCTTGTGTATTGGTCCCATCTGATGCGGGAAACGCCAACCCATCAATTATAACCAAACCAGTTCCGTTAGGTGCAAAAGTGATATTATTATTCGATAATGATACTATTGAAGATGTAGTTGTAGTATTTGATATATTTATATTATCAATAATCTGTGTACTCCCGGACATTATTTATATTAAATATAAATTTTAAATATATTAAAAATTTATATTTTTAAAAACTTTACAAAATAAACCATCCTGTAGATCCATCATCATATACTGTAATTGAAATATAATCGTTATTTACCAATATCGAAGTATCGCCAACAATAGTATCTCCTGCAAATGAATTTATAGTTATATTATTGTTTGATGAATTTCCACCTTCATCAACGATATTAATAACGGTAGATTTTGATAATCCTGATATTTGTGGTAAATTTATCGTGACTGCTGATGATGATGTAAGTGTTACTCCTAAAATATCATGAGATTCAGCTGCAGAGAATGGAGTGGTTCCTACTGCAGTTCGTGACCTCGATGCGGTTGCAGTGGGTGTAGAAAACGATAAAACTGCACTTCCGTTTGTTGTTAATACTTGACCAGAGGCACCGTCGCTATTAGGCATTGTAAATCCATCTAAAATTACCTGACCTGTTCCATTAGGCGTTACAGTTATATCGCCATCACTTCCTAAAGCAGAGACTATATTTGTTGTAGTTATAGTATTAAGAACATTTATATTATCCGTAATGTTCGGTCCACCAGCCATATTTATAATAAAATAAAAATTTTATAAAAAATTATCGATTTTAGTTATAAATATTTTAACAAATTTTATTTGAATAAAAATGTTAATCATATTCGGTTCTACAGGGATGCTGGGCTCTAATTTAAAAACATATTTCGAACAAAATTGGGATAATGATGATATCAAGTTTCTTAATAGAAGTAACTTTGATGCGTGTACAGGTGATATAGATGATTTAGATAAATTATTTAAGTTTTATAAAAATACTAATAGTATATTGATAAATTGTATAGGTTTAATTCCACAACGAAACGAACAAGATGTAAAAAAATATTATGAAATCAACGCATTTTTTCCTCATAGATTAAATTATATTTGTAATAAATATAAAATACGTATGATACATATAACAACAGACTGTGTTTTTGATGGTATTATCAAAAATGGTTCAGTGTATAATGAGTTTCATAAAAATACCGCTCATGATATATATGGAATAACAAAATCTATAGGTGAAAAACTTAATTGTACAGTTATTCGAACATCAATTATCGGTCGTGAAGTTAATAATAAAAAATCATTAGTAGAATGGGTTTTATCACAGGATGGAAAAACTATTAATGGTTATGTAAATCATTATTGGAATGGCGTTACATGTTTAACATTAGCAAAAATAATTGATACAATTATCAAAAAAAAATTGTTTTGGTCCGGGATAAAACATATACACAGTCCAAAATCATGTACAAAATATCAATTGTTGTTATTAATAATTGAAAAATATAAATTAAATATAAAAGTAAATAAATTTAAATGTAAACATAGTTGTAATAGGATACTATCTTCTGTAAACCCATTAAAAATCAAAATTCAAGATATACAACAACAAATACAAACACAATTATAATAAATATGACTATTGATAAATTAGAAAGTATATTATTTACTATATATTTTTATATATTTTTTATATTATTAATGATAATATTATTCAATAATATGTATAATTATATATGATAAAAAAATGAAATTTGATAATTTTATTATAAAATTATCAAATTATAATATGAGCTTTAATAAACTACATAAACATATTAATGATATCACAAACGGTAAAAAAATATCTTATACAGAAGCATATACAAATATTTATCGATTAATATCAACTCATTCTTCAAAAACAGTATTTAATTATATTAATAATAACGTTATTATCCCTGGCAAAATATATGATAGTAAAACTAAAGAGCTTATAAATTGTATAACAGTATATTTAAAGTATAACAATGAAAATTATGAAATTTTTACTTCATAGATCTAATTGTCATTTTATATAAACATAATCTCGCAAAAATTAACGTACATAAATTAATTATAATATATATCGATAATGTTAATTGAAAGAATACTATTCCTAATAAATATATAGAGAATGTTTGCATATAACTATAAATAAGCGGTAATAGTTTAAAATTATTTAATCTATTACATTTAATTAAATCATATATATCATTTGTATATATAAGTGTATTTGCTAAAAATGACGACGATATATTAGATAGTAATTCATTAGTTTGTCTTGAAAACGTTACATTAGGAATTATTACATTTATATCAAAAGTTTGGACAAAATTTGATATGTTATATACATAATTATCAAATGTATTTTTTAATTTATATTCCTCGTTGTTATATTTACAATTTGTAATATAGTTTAATATCAGTTTCTTAATGTCAATTTGAGAATTTAATGTAGGTAATGACACATTGTATAGATCTACATTTATACCAATTTCCATTATATAATTTTCTAATGTTACATTTACTCCCATCATATTCATTCTCTGGTTGATATCTACAATTTGAGGTACACCATTATTTAAAAAATTATTACCTATATTTTCCTGATTCAAATACGTATCATATGTAAATATTGATAACATTGATAATATTAACGGGAAACATAATAGCAAAATAATTATGATATAACATAAATTAACTACATGTAATAATAATTCTAGTCTTATACAAATAACAGTTAATATGTATATACTACATATCAATATTATTATAATAAAAAGTATGATAATTCCAATACCTAAAAAGATAGTAGAATACGTTAGTAATTTATTTACGTATTCATGTGCATTATATATATAGTCTATATATTGGGCGATATCAGGTTTGTTATTATCAATTATTGTTTGAACATTTATATCTAATAATCCTGAGAATGTTGATATCATATTTAGTGCGTTTAAATCGATATTAATATCTATATCGATATCAATATTATTTAACTGTGATAATATATTTGATGAATTAAATTGACAATTGGAATTACATACTCCTCCATACAATTCTAAAACAGTAATTATGTCATTTATATATGACAAATTAAAATTGATATTTGCAATACTAGATAGATTTAGCGTATTAATATCAAATAGATTTGTTATATTGATAATATTGTTAATATCATCAAAACTATCTGTACATTCCATAAGTATACCATTGATATCAATGTTATTCATATATGAAAACGTAGAATTTATATTTTTTAAATCGTGTATAAGCAATGTTAAATTATATCCAGTAAAATTCTGCAAAATAGAAAATACATCGATAATAAATGTTTTGTTAAATTTATCAGATATATTATTCACACTATTTATACATTCTTCTATTGTAAAATTATTTATCGGGTCAATGATATTCGTTTTTATATCATCAATATATGTATTAATATGCTCAAAATAAGTATTATTATCATATATTTTAATAAAATCATCTGTATATTTTATCAATTCGACATTAGTATAATATGTATCATTTATGGAAGTTTTGGTTATTAACATAGATATAATTCCATATATAATCGTTATCATAAAACTTGCCCCAATTATTATCGATAATATACATGTTGTTATCGTTGTTATCGATTTTGACCGTTTATATTTTTTATGTTTTCGTTTTATACATAATCGTTATCATAAAACTTGCCCCAATTATTATCGATAATATACATGTTGTTATCGTTGTTATCGATTTTGACCGTTTATATTTTTTATGTTTTCGTTTTATACATAATCCTGTAATACATAAAATTGGAATAAACATGAATATGATACCTAGCAAACTAATTGTATATAACATATAAAAATTCGATGTAGACTGGATATATTTAAAGTTATTGTTAAATGTATCAAAAGTTATATAAGATTTTTCCAACTCTTCAAACTTAGGTGTCATACTGTTAAGGAAATTATTTATATCAAAACCATTATATATATCTGTATATGTATATGAAGTATCTATCATACTAAATTTTGGTAATGATAATATCTGTGATGTTGTATTTATATCTATAGGAGATAAATATTTATTCTTCATCGTTTGTGTAGATACCGGTTTCGCAAGAATAATTGAAGTAACTAACATAATTTTTCCTACTTTAACAACATTATTTATTATATTGTTTATTATTGGTATTTCAAAAAAATTATCCCAAAACATATTTATTATATATTTAAATTTTTATATAATGTAAAATATGGATAAATTTATTGATGTAAAAACGATATTCAAAAATTCAAAAACAGTGATAAAAACCGGAAAAATAAATGATGATACATATATAATGAAAATACAAGATAATAAATATATTAAAAATGAAATACATATATACAAATATATACGTAAATTTGATAACAATAAAAATTACGTTTCATGTCCAAAATCTATATCTAAAATAAGTCAAACACAATATGCTCTAATTTTCCCATATGATATACATAAAATACCATTATATAAATATATATTGAAACATAATTATAGTTATAAAACTATACTTGATATTTCATTAAAATGTGTAAACGCAATATTATTTATTAGACAAATAGGTATTATTCACAGGGATATAAAACCACATAATATATTATATTCTGATACAGACAAGAAGATTCTTATTTTTGATTTTGATCTATCTCAAAAATACGATCCGCATAAGTTATATAAATTTTGTGGAACTGTAAATTATATGGCTCCGTTTTTATCTGATTTAAAAGCGCGTTCAGGTCAGATTCTCAAGGTAGCAGATATATGGGGTATTATATGTGTAATATATTTTTTAATTACTAAAAAACCACCATTTTATGATAATAAGTTAAATACTACACGAGATATTGTTAAAAGAATTCGTAATAAAAAATACAATAAACTAAAAGAAAATACAAATGATGAATTATATGAATTAAACAAATATATCAATATGTTAATTGAAAATGCTTATACTAATAAAAAAAAAATGTTAAATTTACAAAATATAAAAAATAAAATACAACAGTTACAACGTTTACAATATCA
>Ga0257124_1000605_pt1 | contig 36908 bp, 35 predicted proteins | sample SI106_150metaG_FD_190154 | JGI IMG/M metagenome (GOLD analysis project Ga0257124, IMG submission 190154) | Marine microbial communities from Saanich Inlet, British Columbia, Canada - SI106_150 | ecosystem: Environmental > Aquatic > Marine > Inlet | place: Canada: British Columbia | collected...
GATTGTGATCAGCCTGGATTATCATGCCAATGTCAGCCCGGCCATGGTCGAGCATGCGGACGCCATTCTACCCTACCGCACCTATCCCCATGTGGATCAATACGCCACGGGTGAACGGGCGCACGCCGCCATGACGCGGCTGTTGATCGAGGGCCGGCCGGCGGGCCGCGCTCTGCGCCAGCTGCCGTTTCTGCTGCCGCTGAATTTTCAATGCACCTTGGTGGAACCGTCCAAAGGCATTGTCGAGGCGGCGGCGGCGCGGCAGACCGAGGATATGCTGTCGCTGGCCTATCTGGCCGGCTTCCCACCATCGGATGCGGCAGCCTGCGGCGTCACGGTCAGCGCGCACGCCTACAGCCAAGAGGCAGCGGACGCCGCGGTGGACGAAATAACCCAGATGATCGCCCTGAAAGAGGCGGAGTTCGCCCAGCCGGTGCGATCCCCCGACGATGCGGTGGTCGAGGCCATGCGCCTGGCCGAGAGCGCCTCCAAACCCATCGTTGTCGCCGACACGCAAGACAATCCAGGCTGCGGCGGCAGTGCCGATACGGTGGGCATGCTGGCGGCCCTGGTCGCGCACGATGCCCAGGGCGCGCTGTTCGGTGCGGTCTGCGACGACCTTGCCGCCAAAGCAGCCCATGCGGCCGGTGTCGGCGCGGTGATCGAATTGGATCTGGGCGGACGCACGGACTTGCCCGGCGTGGTGCCGTTTCATGGTCGCTTCAAGGTCGAGGTGATCAATGATGGCCGCTATCAGACCACCGGCCCCGTGGCCCAGGGCAAGGCCTACAATGTGGGTCCGTCAGCATTGTTATCCATTGGCGGCGTCAAAGTGGCTGTCAGTAGCCGGCGGGTGCAGGCCCTGGACCGCACGGTATTCGAGCATCTGGGCGTGGTGCTGGAAGAGCAGAATATTATTGTCCTGAAAAGCACCTGCCATTACCGGGCCCATTTCGATCCGATTTCCGAAACCACCTTTGCCGCCATCGCGCCCGGCGGCCATGCCGCCAATCCTGCCGATTGCGCCTACCAAAAACTGCGCTCCGGCGTGCGTTATTATCCCCTGGGGCCGGTGCATGAGGTGCATGGCGATTGATCGGCGCAATGGCGCGGCCTATGGTGCGTTTAGTATTGTTGATTAACCTGAACGTCGCCTGGAGAGCATTTCCATGAAGATTTATCACGCACCCAATACCCGTTCCGTCCGCATTGTCTGGTTGTGCGAGGAACTGGGCCTGGACTACGAGTTGGAGATGTTCAAGCTGGGCGATCCCAGCATGCGTGACCCGGAATATCTGAAAATTAATCCCATGGCGCGGGTGCCGTCGCTGGCCGATGGCGATGTGACGATTTTCGAATCTGGCGCCATCGTCGAATACATCTTGGCAAAACACGCTGGCGGCCGCATGCGGCCCGGCACGGATTCGCCGGATTTTCCCGCCTACCTGCAATGGCTGCATTATGCCGAAGGCATGATCATGCCCCACGTCAACGTCCTGGTGGTGGAAACCATTCTGTTGCCCGAGGACCGGCGCAACCCGGTCAATATCGACCGCGCCAGGAAACAGCTGACCCGCATGCTGGGCGCCGTTGATCAAGCCCTGGGAGACCGTGAGTTCCTGGCCGGTGAGTTCTCTGGCGCCGATATCATGACCGGTCATGCCTGCACGGTGGCGGCCCGCCTGGGCGCCGATATCTCCGACAAACCGAACGTCGCGGCCTATATCAAGCGCCTGAACGAGCGTCCGGGCCTGAAGAAAGCATTCGCGACTTAGACCATTTGAAAGGCTGTATCGTGACCGGTTTGAAAACTTCCCTGGATGGCCTGTTGCGGGCTGGCGTTGACCGGGGCGATGTGCCCGGCGTCTCGGCCATGCTGACCAATGGCGCGGAGACCCTCTATCAAGGCGCCTTTGGCGAGCGCGAATTGGGCGGCGGCACCGCCATGAGCCTCGATACGGTGGTTTCCATCGCCTCGATGACCAAGGCGATCACCGCCACCGCCGCCATGCAATTGGTGGAAAAGGGCGAATTGGAGTTGGATGCCCCGGCTTCCAAGGTCATCCCGTATCTTGGCGAGGTGCCGGTATTGGACGGCTTTGATGACGGCGGCCAGCCGATACTGCGTCCGGCTAAAACCGCCATTACCCTGCGCCACCTGCTGACCCATACCGCCGGTTTCGGCTACGAGATGTGGAACCGGGAGATTTTGGATTATCAGGCGGCGACGGACAGTCCCTCGATCCGTACCCGTAAACTGGCGACCTTGAAGACGCCTTTGCTGTTCGATCCAGGCACAGAATGGAACTATGGTATCAGTATCGATTGGGCCGGACAGATGGTCGAAGCCGTCACCGGCCAACGCCTTGGCGATTACATGCAAGCCAGCATTTTTGCCCCCTTGGGCATGGCCAGCAGCAGTTTCAAGGCCAGTCCCGATATGGCCTCGCGCCAGGCCGCGATACATCTGCGTGGCGATGATGGCGCCTTGAGGGCGACCGGCGGCGGTGCCGGCCTGCCCGAGCCGGAGTTCGATACCGGCGGCGGCGGCTTGTTATCAACCGTGGAGGACTACACGAAATTCCTGCGTATGATCCTGAACCGGGGCGAATGTCCTGGTGGCCAGATCTTGGCGGCAGAGACCGTTGCCATGATGTCAGCCAACCAAATGGGCGATACCCGTGTTGGGCCCATGATGACGGCGGTGCCGCCTCTTTCCAACGATGCGGAATTTTTTCCCGGCGTGGAAAAGGCCTGGGGCCTGAGTTTCATGATCAACCTGGGCCCTGCGCCGACCGGGCGCTCGGCGGGCAGCCTGGCCTGGGCCGGGCTGACCAACACCTATTACTGGATTGATCCCGCGAAGGATATCGCGGGCGTCTATGCGACGCAGATTTATCCCTTTTGCGACACGCTGTCCCTGCCCCTGTTCCTGGCGTTCGAAACGGCGGTATACGACAGCTTGAGTTAACCAGGGATCGCCTTGGGCGAAACCGGGCCAATGAAAACGGCCGCTCGCGCGGCTGCGGTATGGATTGCCGGGTCAAGCCCGGCAATGACGATCTGGGAGAGTAATCGGCTAAAAGCCGAGAAATGCGTCATGCCCGGACTTGATCCGGGCATCCAGGGCTACGAGGCAGCCGGCCGATTTTTTGCCCAGCTCTTTGTGTCACACACTAACTGAAAAATAGGTCGTCATTGCCGGGCCTGACCCGGCAATCCATGTTGCCGTCGGCGCCGCGCAGATACTTGGTTGATAAATCCGCATATCACTATTACTATGACGACTGGTCGACATATTTACAGAAACCGCCATGCCGCAACTGCAAAAAGGCCGCAAGCAACGGGACAGCCTGATCTGGGCGGCGGCGAAACTGTTCCGCCGCCAGGGCTACAGCGGCACCGGGCTGCGCGATATTCTGGCCGCCAGCGGTGCCGCGCGCGGCTCCCTCTATCACTATTTCCCAGACGGCAAGGAACAGATCGGCGCGGCGGCGGTCACGGCGGCCGGCGGCCTGGTGACGGAGACCTTCGCCGAATTGGTCCGGCAAGCGGATAATCCGGCGGATTTCCTGCGCCGCTATACCGATCTGCTGGTGCGCTGGCTGGAAGCCTCGAACTTCCGCGACGGCTGCCCCATCACCACGACACTGCTGGAGACCGCGCCGGATTCAGAGGCCATAACAGAGGCAGGGCGGGCCGTGTTCGCAGATTGGCGGGCCGTGATGGAGACGCTATTGACGCAACACCATTGGCCGGCGGCGCAAATTCCGGCCACGGCCACGGCGGTCATCGCCGGTTTGGAAGGCGCGTTGTTGCTGGCACGGGTGCAGGGCAGCGCGCAACCGGTCCGGGACACCACGCAGGCGCTTTGTCAGCTATTGGGAGAGAATCAGTCTAGGCAGGCGCGCGGCTAGACGCTAGCTTGCCGACAGTAGATTTTTCTCATTACCGCAAGGATACAGACCATGGCCGATTGTGAAATGACCATAGACAGTGGCATCGCCACCATGACCATGAACCGCCCCGAGGCGCGCAACGCCCTATCGATGGAAATGCGCAGCGAGATGGACCGGTTGTTTCATGAGGCCGAGTTCGACGACGCCATCCGCTGCATCGTGCTGGAAGGCGCCGGCGATCACTTCATGGCCGGTGGTGACGTTAAGAACATGCACGAATACCTCGGCAGCCACGGCCCGGCCGAGACCCAGGCCTATTTCCTGCACCGCATTCACGCTCTGCATACCATCATGTTCTCCATGCGCCGCATGCCCAAACCCATCGTGGCCAAAGTGCGCGGCGCCGCCGCCGGCGCGGGCGTCTCCGTCGCCGCCGCCTGTGATCTGGTGATGGCCGAGGAAAGTGCCTTTTTCACCCTGGCCTATTGCAACATCGGCACCACGCCGGACGGTTCATCGTCATTCCATCTGCCCCGCGCCATCGGCATCAAACGCACCTTGGAGATGACCTTGCTGGGTGACCGCTACAGCGCGCAGCAGATGGCCGATATGGGTCTGGTCAATTTCGTCGTGCCCAACGCCGATCTCGACGCCGAATGCGGCAAGCTGGCGGCCCGCCTGGCCAACGGTCCGACGCATGTCTATGGCATGGGCAAGAAGCTGATGTACCGCTCGTTGGAGAACGAGTTCGAGAGCCAATTGCAGATGGAAGCGGAATGCTTTGCCGACTGCGCCAAGCGCAACGACTACCGCGAAGGCGTCGCCGCCTTCGTGGAAAAGCGCAAGCCCAACTTCACGGGAACCTAGAGTCTTTGTTGCGCTGAAGCGCGGCGCGCCTCAATGGCGCTAGTCCTTGGAGACATTGACCTGAACGGTCAATGTCTCCGGCGTCCACCGAATTTTGCCGCGGCAATGCCAGGCCGCGACGGCGGCCCGGCGCTACTGCGCCGCCCTCGCGCAGCAATGCGCCCCTAAATCTTTTGGGGCGCACAAGCGTGAGCGACAAGATCCTATTACCAGGGTTCGGCATGGGGGCGGATTTCGACCAGGAACGAACGCGCGGACAGTGGTTGATGCGCGGTGTGGAAGACTTCGCCGGCGATGTCGGCGGGTTTGGCGAAAAAGTCATCCGGCTTATCCGTCAGGCGCTGGCGCACCATGGGCATGTCGATCATGGCGTCGATCACCACATAGGCGATGTGCAGACCCTGGGGGCCAAGCTCCCGCGCCAGACTTTCGGCCAGAATGCGTTGTGAGGCCTTGGTCGGGGAAAAGCCGATAAAGCGCGGCGTGCCCCGCGTGGCCCCGGTATTGCCGGTGATCACCAAGGCAGCATCACCCGCCGCCACCATGCCCGGCGCCAGTTCCTGGGCCGTCACCAAAAGGCCGGTGGTGTTGACCCGGAAGTTACGTTCGAACAAATCCGTGTCCAGCTCGGTATAGGGCGCGAACGTCGCCAGGGCAGCGTTGTAGATCACCTTGGTAGGCAGGCCCTGTTCGGCGATGATCTGGCGCAGGGTGGCGCGATAGCCATCCAGATCCACGATATCCGCGGCATAGGCGGTCGTATGCTCGGTCTCCTCGGCGAAACTTTGCAGGCGTTCGGCGTGCCGGGCGATCATCGAGACCTTGTAGCCGCCCCCGACGAAGCGCCGCACACAGGCCAGGCCCGTACCCGCGCCAACGCCGACAACCAGACAATGAGGGCGATCCGCTACCATGATAAACTCCCATGCTTCCCAAGCCTGCAGCTTGGTATAAAATCGCCGCCATGACAAACAAACCAATCATCATCGCGGGTGGCGGCATCGGCGGCCTGGCCGCCGCCCTGGGCCTGGCGCAAAAAGGCTTTGCCTCCATCGTATTGGAGAAGTCGCCGGAATTGAGCGAGATCGGCGCCGGCATTCAATTGGGCCCCAACGCTTTTCATTCCTTTGACTATCTGGGCGTGGGCGATGCCGCGCGCCGGAACGCGGTCTATGTGGATAAATTGCGCCTGATGGATGCCATGAGCGGCGACGAGATTATGCACATCCCCCTGGATGAGCCGTTTCGCAAACGTTTCGGCAATCCGTACGCCGTGGTGCATCGGGGTGATCTGTATGGCGTCCTGTTGCAAGGTTGCCAGGACAGCGACTTAATCCAGCTGCGCGTCAACGCCGACGTCACCGGCTATGATCAGGACGAAAGCGGTGTCAGCGCCAGGTTGGCGAACGGCGAGCGGGTCACCGGCACCGCCCTGATCGGTGCCGACGGCCTGTGGTCCAACGTGCGCAAAGGTGTCGTGGGCGATGATCAACCACGCATTTCGGGCCATACCACCTATCGCTCGGTGATACCGACGGAACAGATGCCCGAGGATCTGCGCTGGAACGCCGCCACCCTGTGGGCCGGGCCGCGCTGTCACATCGTGCATTACCCGCTGTCGGATTGGAAGGTTTTCAACCTTGTCGCCACCTATCATAACCACGCCCCCGAACCTGTTGCGGGCAAGCCGGTCAGCCATGACGAAGTGCTGCAGGGCTTTCAGCATATCAGTGAGAAAATCCTGAAAGTCATCCGCCACGGCAGCGATTGGAAACTATGGGTGCTGTGCGATCGGGACCCGGTGGAAAACTGGGTCGATGGCCGGGTGACCTTGCTGGGCGATGCGGCCCACCCCATGTTGCAATACTATGCCCAGGGCGCCTGCATGGCCATGGAGGACGCGGTCTGCCTCTCCCATATGATGGACCGCCATGGCGGCGATATCGACCGCGCCTTCGCCGCCTATAATCAACAACGGATGATCCGCACCGCCCGGGTGCAGCTGGGTGCCCGCGCCATCGGCGATCACATCTACCATCCCGACGGCGCACACGCCCAGGTGCGCAACCACATCATGGGCAACATGACGGTCGAGGATTACTACGACCGCCTGGAATGGCTGTACGGCGGCACCGGGCTGGATCAGAATTGATCTAAAGGCGGCATTTCGTCCCGGCATCATTTGAGGATCATTGAAAACAGCGCCGGCAGAACCATGGGAATAATCTGCATCCCACGATGACGGATCATTCCCTGCTTACCCCCTCGCGGCTTCTCTGGACAACTTTGATCACAGGTCCTGAAATTCCATAAACGGCCCCCACCCGCCCGACCCGACATGGCGCACCGCGCAAGGAAGCGACAAACGCCATCTAGCCGCTAATTCCAAGGAAAGTAGTGGTGCCCAGGGGCGGATTCGAACCACCGACACGCGGATTTTCAGTCCGCTGCTCTACCAACTGAGCTACCTGGGCATCCGGGGCATCCGATGAACGGGGCCCGGCGGGCGATTAACGCCCGGAGACGTTGGGGTTCATAGTGGAATTTGAATTGCCTGTCCAGCGTCACGGCGGCGGAAGGGCAAAAAACAACCGACCAACCGCCAATAAACACCGGGTCATTGGCCTCCCTGACCATTCCCCGCCTGCGAAACCGCCACCACTGACGTCGCTGTGGCCGCCAATGTGCCGCCGCTGTCAAACAGGCGGGCCTCGAGAAATGCCGTGGAACGGCCCTGGCGTACCAGGCTAGCCCGGCAGCGCAGCACGCCGGGGCCAATGCCCGCAAGGAAATTACACTGCATTTCCAGCGTCGTTGCGCGGCAAGGTTCGCCCATCAAGGCCACGACGGCATCAAGCAGGGCCTGTTCCAACATCGCCATGGTGAAACCACCCTGCATCACGCCCATGGGATTGAAAAAATGCGCCTGGGCCCGGAATTCCGCATCGATGGCCGACGCCGCCCGATCGATCGCCAACAAGCGGTGCCCCAGAAGTTCGGCGACGGGGCCACGGTCGCGCCGCTGCTGCCGTTGCTGGTGTTGCTGGTGTTGCAAAGCAAGGTCATTTGCGCCGGGCGGGCTCATTTCCAGGGTAGCTTGCGAAAGCGTGCGGTAGCCGTGGCGGTGGCGGCCAATTCGCCGGCGCCATTGAAGAGCTCGCCGGCCAAATAGACTTCCCGCGCCCTAGTCCCATCCATAGCCCGTGCCCCGGCCTGCGTGCTGATCTGTACGATGCTGCCTTCGGCGATCAGCCGGCCCGGTTCGACCGGTTGCAGAAACGACGTTTTCATGCCCAGCGTCGGCACCACATAGTCGAAATTCCGTGGCGCCGTGGCGGCGATCGCCATGACCTCGTCCAGCATGGCGGAGAGAAAGCCGCCATGTATGAAGCCGTGTTCATTGCAGAATTCCGGCTTGCCTAGATAGGCAATACGGGCGCGGCCCAAAACCGCGTCAATCTCCAACGGTTCGGACGCCAATAGCTCCGTCGCACCCACAGGGGGGCGTTTAGTCAGCCGCGCGATGGCCTGCGCGCTTGTCATTTCATTCATACGTTAGGGTTTCTCTCACTACTTCAGGCGGCATCCTTGCGGAAAAGGTGATAGCGGCCCTCGGCCACGCCCGCGGGCAAGGGCACCGGCCGGCAGCCGGGAATAGCCAAAGGCTGATCGGCGGCAATGACCGCGCCGGGCGCCAATAACGGCCCCAGCGCCGAGCCCACGAAGACCGCCAGGGCCGCCGTCAACGCCGCGTCGCCGGTACCAATATCGCAATGCGCCATCACCGCCGGCGCGCCGATGCGAGCCAAGGCGCCCGGCATGCTGTCATGGACATCGCCCAAAAACAGATGCGCGTCATCGGGCACGCAGTCGGGGTGAGCGGCAACCTTGCGCTCGAAGACGAAAATTTCGCGCTCCGGATCGCCGCCGCTCAACCGGTCACGCAAATGGTCATAGGTACGGCCGTTGCCCAGGCCAAACTCCAACACCGGGCCGGGCCGGCCATTAATCTCGGCAACCGCCCAATCCAGGCAGATCCGTTGCGCCTGCAGCCGGCGAATAGCACTGTCGAGACGGCTCACGGGCAAACTTTGCGTGGCTGGACGGCGACGGTCCGTCCTGGAAATAGCTGCATCGGATGGGCCGTCATCACCATTAGCCGCCGCTGCTCTCCAACTCACGCAGGCGGCGGTTGGCTTCCGTCAGCTGCAGGTTTGTCTGTTCCTGACGATGGGCCAGCTCGCGCATGATTTCCACCGCCATGGTGGGAAACTCATTGACCAGGCGAAAGAACAAATCCTTGCTGATCCGCAGCGTGTCCAGTTTCGCGGTGGCGGTGATGGTAGCGGTACGCGGCACATCGCACAGGATCGCGATCTCTCCCACGAAGGCATTGCGGCCGATTTGCGCCACCGTCAACTTGCCGCCGTCCGGTCCTTCAATGATGACGTCCGCCGTGCCATCGACCACCAGATAGGCGGCATCACCCATGTCGCCCTGTTGAAACAGGCTCTGCCCTTCCTGAAAGGCCAGCCGCTCGGAGGTAAAGGCCAACAGCTTCAGCTTCGATGGCTCGATATTGGCGAACAACGGAATGCTGCGCAGTAGTTCAACTTCTTCATTCAGGCTCATGGCCAATCTCCGACCCGTGCCCCACCAACCAGGACACTAACTAATTTAATCCTGCGCAAAAGCGAGCCCCCGCGCATCACAATAATCCATTCCAACGAGCTATTCCGATGCCAACAACTCCTTGACATAGTCATTGCTCTGACTCAAATCGGCGTAAGTGCCACGTTCCATCAAACGGCCCTGACGCATCACCAGTATTTCGTCGAAACCGGCTGCCATGCTGGCTCTTTGTACGGACCAGATTAAGCAGCGCCCCTCGAAATCGGCCAGCAAGGCTTCCATTATCGCGGCCTGAGCGGCCGAGTCCAGGGATGTGGTGGACTCGGACAAAATCAGGATATCGGGCCGTTTCAACAAGGCCCGCGCCAGAGCCAGCTTCTGCCGCTGCGCCGTCGATAGGCGCGAGCCGGCGATACCCACCTCGAAGTTCAAACCAACCTCCGCCACGGCTTCGTGCAGGCCCTGCTCCTCCACCACTTCGGAAATCAAGGCGCCGACGCGGTCGACCGCCTGGGCCTGGCCATAGGCCACCTTGCCGAACAGGATATTGTCCTGAATATTGGCCGAGGCGTTGTAGCTATCCGCATCGAAAAATTCCACCGCATCGCGCAACTCGTCCGGCAGATGCGAGGCGAAATAGCGCCGGGCCTCCAGCACCTTGTCCTGCAAGTCATCGTCCACCAGACCAAGGCGGTGGCGGGCCGGAATTAATTTGAACGGCAACGACATCAAACGCGCCCGGTCCTCGTCGGGCAGGGCCGACAGATTGGCCCGGTCGCTGCGCTGCAACAAGGCCTGGATATCCGGCAGTTCGTCGGCCGAGATGAAACTGAACTGCTGGAACAGTTCGTGATCCGCCGGCAGGTCGGCGAACAACTCCACCATGGTCGAGGCAACCTGAAAACCCACCGAGAGAAACTGTTCGGTCAGACCGACCTGTTCAAGAACATCCAACACATAAGGATGCTCGGCTAGATGCTCCACATCGAATGCATCACCAACCGGATTGCCGAACATCAGGTTCTCGCCGATCGAGGCGTTCAGGTTGTAGGCATCGCCGGCAAAACCTTCGACCAACTCCAACAGGGCGGGGTCATTGGCCATCCTGGTCCGCAGGCCGGCCCTGGCCCGCAAAATAGCTTCCGCCAAATCCGCGCGGCTTTGCGGATCGACGGTGCCACGAAGGCCGAATTGATAAACCTCTTCATCCATGCCAATGCGCTTTAAGGCGGCGGCGCCGGCCCGGCACAGGGCGGCGGCGTCTTCAACGCCCGCGGCGGCGTAATCGATCCAATCGGCGTCCGGGTCGTATTCGATGTTGCCCGAGCGCCGGGCCTCGTCGACATAGACATCGCGGTGCCTGGCGGCTGCGCCATCCATCTCCGCCGCGACCAGGGGGCGATGCTTCAAGCCCAGGAACAAGTTATCCGCGATGGTGCCGGCAAAGACAAAGGCGGCGGCGCCCACATGGGTGATACGCCGGCCCGTCACCGCCTCCGACAAAATGGCGCCATCATCGCCGCCCAGGCTGAGATTGCCATTGTCGGGGTCGAGCAAACGGGCCAGCAACAGGGTCAATTCCTCCTTGCCGCTGCCGCCCGAGCCAACAATGGCATAGCGCTTGTCGAGCGCCAGGCGCAACGACACCCCATCCACCACTGCGACATCCTGATCATCGTTCAGGGTCAGGTTGGTGGCCGTCAACTCGCCCTCCAACGGGCTAAGGTTGCTGGGCTCGATCAGTTGGTAATCGGGTCCGCGCATGCCCGCCGGGCCGAACTGGCTGACCACCTGATCATACTTGATCGAGGCATCCGCCTGCATCTGGTAGTAATTGAGCAATTCCTTCCACGGCGCGGCCAGATCCTTGTGCGCCGCGATGGCGGCGATCACGGTGCCGATCTCCAGATCACCCTGAATAACGAAATAGCCGCCGATGGAATAGAATGCGAATGGTCCCAGCTGCTGGATCGAGTTGTTGAGGAACTTAATGACGAATTTCTGCCGGTAGATACGCTCACGCACGCCATAGATCCAGAACAATTGGTTGGCGAAATCGGTCAGCACGAAATTGGAGGTATCGTGGGCATGGGTTTCCTGCACCCCTTGCACGGTCTCGCCGATCTTGTCAGACAGGCGCCGCACCCGCGCCACCCGTTCCTTGCCCAGCAGGTTCACCTTGCGCTGCAATTTCGGAATCAACCATAATTGCAGCGGATACAGCGCCACCGCCGCCGCCGCCATGCGCCAGTCCTGCATGAACAAAAATGCCAGAATGGTGGCCAGATAACCGCCCTGAAAGGCCGGTAGCGAAAAGGCATCGCCGATGAAGCCGCCCAGGGGCTCGACCTCGGCGGTGATCATGGGAATGATTTCACCCTGGCTCATTTTGCGGAAGGTTGGCAGCGGGAAGCGCAGGACCCGGCCATAAAGTTCGAACCGCAGACGGCGCAGCATGCGTTCGCCCGTCAGGCCCTTGTATACATTGATGATGTATTTGAAGCCTTGATTAATACCCACCAGGACAAGAAACAGCGCACATAAGGAAAACAGATAAGGTACCTGATCGAGGCTCATTTCGAACGGTCCCAGCAACGGGATGTCCTGACCCATTACGTTAAAAGTGAGTTTTTCGCTCAAATTCAGGGGGAAATCGACGCCAATGCCCTGGAACGCCTCGTTGATGATGGTCTTGGGGATTTCGTAAAATAAATACAGGAACGGCAGCGAGGCGGCCGACATCAAGGTCATGGTAACCTGTTGCTGCCTGGAAAACCGCCAGACGTATCCGTAAATGGTCTTTTCCATCCGCCGTGCCCGCTCCTCACAAACGATCAAACAGTTATCGAATCTCCGGCGAATGCACCTTAGCGCACGGAATCTTAAGGGTAAATATATACAAAATCAGACCCACCGCGGAAATAACCGCACGTAACACGCAAACAACACTTCGGGCAAAAATGTCTGTCTAATCAAAAAGTTGCTTTTTGTGGACGCCCTGTCATGGCATAGTCCCGAACTAATTCATGAAGCGGTAAACGCCTCAGGGGAGAACTGCGGCATGCCTACTGGCACGCTCCAAGGGATGCGGGGATTCCGCGTCCTTATTTATAGTCACGATACCATGGGCCTGGGCCATCTGCGGCGGTGCAGTACCATTGCCCATTCCCTGGTGCGCGAGTACCCGGACGTATCCGTGCTCATCCTGTCCGGCTCTCCGATCATCGGCAGCTTTGATTTTCGCTCGCGCGTTGATTTCGTGCGTATTCCCGGCGTCATCAAATTGCGCAACGGCGAATACACCTCGTTGAACCTGGGCATCGATTTCGAACAGACCATTCATATGCGGGCGGAAATCATCAAGCATACGGCGGATATTTTTGCCCCCGACATGGTGATTGTCGATAAGGAACCATTGGGCCTCAGGGGCGAGATTGAAGAAACCCTGCGCATGTTGAAGCGGCGCGGCACCCGCCTGATCCTGGGCCTACGCGATATCATGGACGATCCCTCCATGCTGGCACCCGAATGGCGGCGCAAGAACGCGATGCCCGCTCTGCGGGATCTGTATGACGAAATCTGGGTTTACGGCCTGCCGCAAGTCTGTGACCCCTTGCAGGGCCTGCAAGTGCCGCGCCAGGTGCGCCGGCGGATGGTCTACACCGGCTATCTGCCCCGGCGCACGCCGACCGAACCATCGACCCGGCCGCTGCCGGAAATCGTCTCCGAACCATACGTCCTGGTTACCACGGGCGGTGGCGGCGACGGCGAAGGACTGATCGATTGGGTGCTGCGCGCCTATGAAGCCGACGACCGCATGCTGTATCCGGCGCTGATCGTCCTGGGACCATTCATGCAGCCGGAGACCCAGGCGGAATTCATTGACCGGGCCAACCGCCTGAGCCGGGTACAAGCCATCACCTTCGATGCCAAGCTGGAAGAGCTGGAAGACAACGCCGTCGGCGTCGTGGCCATGGGCGGCTACAACACCTTTTGCGAAATCCTCAGTTTCAACAAACGGGCCCTGATCATTCCGCGCACCCGGCCACGGATGGAACAATTTATCCGTGCCAGCCGGGCCCAGGAATTGGGCTTGGTCAAAATGCTGGAGGATGACGGCAAGCGGGATGCCGAGATCATGGGCAAGGCGTTGCGCGAATTGCCTTACCAGAACCGCCCCAGGGACGTCATCGTGCCGGGCCTGTTGGAAGGGCTGGACAACGTCAACCGCCTGGTCGAGCCGTGGCTGTCCGAGCCGACCATGACGAGAGAGGCCGCCAGGGAACAGGCCCCGGCAAAGAAATCAGCGGCCGATCGCGCCAAGGCGTCGTCGGGAGACTGACGCCAAAGCCGGCATGCCCCTGTCATGACGCCTGAAATACGACCCAAAGCAAACGCTGCATCCGGGCCCGTGGCCTTCATATTGAAGGGCTATCCGCGTCTGTCGGAGACCTTTATCGCCCAGGAGATCGAGGCTCTGGAACAACGCGGCCTGGACATCCGCATTATCTCGTTGCGGCATCCCACGGATCGGGCCATCCATCCGGTTCACCGCCGCATCCGCGCCGGGGTCAACTATCTGCCGGAATATCTCTATCAGGAACCGGCACGGGTCTGGCGCGCCTGGAAAGAGGTTCGCCGCCGGCCCGGTTACCCGGCTGCCCGGCGCCTGTGGCTGCAGGATTTATGGCGCGACCGGACCCCCAACCGGGTCCGCCGGTTTGGCCAGGCCCTGGTGCTGGCGGCGGAACTAGGCGACGAAATCCGCCATCTGCATGCCCATTTTCTGCACACCCCGGCCTCGGTCGCCCGCTATACCGCTCATTTGAGCGCGCGCGCATGGAGCTGTTCGGCCCATGCCAAGGATATCTGGACCTCGCCGGAATGGGAAAAACGGGAAAAGCTGGCCGATCTGTCCTGGTTGACGACCTGCAGCCAGGCCGCCCACGACCATCTTGCCGCCCTGGCGCCCGAAGAAAACGGCGGCGGCACCGTGGCGCTGGTCTATCACGGTATCGATCTAAGCCAATTTGGCGCGGTAGAAGCGCCTCGTTCGAACCGCGACGGCGGCGAGGCAGCCGATCCGGTGCGCATTCTCTCGGTTGGCCGGGCGGTCAGCAAAAAGGGCTTTGACGACCTGATCGCCGCCCTGGCCGCACTGCCCGATACATTGAACTGGCGCCTGGAACATATCGGCGGCGGTAATCTTTCCAACAAACTGAAACAGCAGGCCGGTCAGGCCGGGATCGCCGAACGCATCGAATGGCGCGGCGCCCAGCCCCAGGAGGAGGTCCTGGCGGCCTATCGCCAGGCCGATATATTCGTCCTCGCCTCCCGCATCGCCGCCGATGGCGACCGGGACGGCCTGCCCAATGTCCTGATGGAGGCCCAGAGCCAGGGCCTGGCCTGTATCGCCACCGCCGTCTCGGCCATCCCCGAGTTGATCACGGACGGCGAAACCGGTGTCCTGGTCCCGGCCCTTGACCGGGCGGCGTTGTGCCGGGCAATCGCTGCGCTGGCCGCGGACCCGGCGCGGCGGCGGCACCTGGGCGAAGCCGGGCAGGAACGGGTGCGGGCGCAGTTTTCCCATGATTATTGGATTGACCGGCTGGCCGTCAAATTCGGCTTGGACCACGGCAGCGGCAAGGCCGGCGCCAGAGCCGCCGGGGAAGCCTGATGCCGGCGCGGCGCGTTGCTTTCTATGCACCGCTGAAAGCGCCGACCCATGATACACCGTCGGGCGACCGGCGCATGGCGCGGTTGTTGATACAGGCCCTGGAGGCCGCCGGCGCGGCGGTGGAGCTGGCATCGGACTTCCGCGCCTACGATGGCAATGGCGATCCGGACCGCCAGCGGGCCCTGCGTGACGAAGGCGCGGCCTTGGCGGACGGCCTGATCGAACAATACCGGCGCCGCAACGAAGATGCCCGGCCCACGGCCTGGTTCACCTACCACCTGTACCACAAGGCGCCGGACTGGATCGGACCAAGGGTCGCGGCGGCCCTGGATATTCCCTATCTGGTGGCGGAGCCCTCGTTCGCGCCAAAACGTGCCGGCGGCGCCTGGGATTTAGGCCATGCCGCCGCTGCCTCGGCGATTGCGGCGGCTGAGTGGGTCTTCTGTCTGACCCGGTTGGACATGGCCTGCGTCCAGCCACTGGTCCCGGCACGGCATCATTTACGCTTTCTGCCGCCGTTTCTAAATGCGGCGCCATTCGCGGCGGCAAAAGCGGACCGGGACGTCACGGCCAAACGCTTTGGCCTGGACCCGGGTAAGCGATGGCTGTTGGCGGTGGCCATGATGCGGCCCGGTGACAAATTGGCCTCCTATCAACGCCTGGGCGCTGCCCTGTCGCGGCTGGACGGGGATGATTGGCAGCTGTTGGTGATTGGTGATGGCTCCGCCCGCGGCGATGTTATCGCCGCGCTGGCATCAATCGAGGGCAAGTTAATCTCGCCAGGGCCACTGGCCGGGAGCGATTTGCCCCCGATCTATGCCGCCTGCGATTTATACTTGTGGCCTGGGGTGGGCGAGGCCTATGGCATGGCCTATTTAGAAGCCCAGGCGGCGGGCTTGCCGGTGGTCGCGGGCAATGAACGGGGCGTACCCGACGTGGTCCTGCACGCGCGGACCGGCCTGCTGACCCCGCCAGGTGACGACGGCGCCTTTGCCGCCGCCACGCGGCGCTTGCTGGATGATGGCGGACTGCGGCATAAGCTGTCGCAAGAGGCCCGCGCCTTCGTGAGCGGAGAACGCACGGTGGCGGCGGCGGCAAAGATAATTGACGAGGCGTTATAGTGACATTGCTGGGTATGATCAGACACGGCCGCACGGCCTGGAACGGCGAAGGCCGATTGACCGGGCGGACCGATATTTCACTGACCGAAGAAGGCCGCGCCGCCTTGATCGGCCTGCGTCCGCCAGCGGAACTGGATGGTGCCGTCTGGCATGTCAGCCCCCTGCTTAGGGCGCGGCAAACAGCTGACATCGTAAGCCAAGGCACGATCGATCTGCGGATCGAGCCGCGCCTGATCGAAATGAGTTTTGGCGATTACGAGGGCCGGACATTGGAAGAACTGCGCGCCGAGGCGGCGGCGGACATGGCCGCCAACGAAGACCGCGGCCTGGACTTTCTGCCCCCCGGCGGGGAAAGCCCACGCATGGTGCAACAGCGTTTACGGCCCTTCCTCTCGGAGCTGGGAGAAGCCGGCGGCAAACATATCTGCGTCGCGCACAAGGCGGTTATCCGCGCCGTCTTCGCGGCCGCCTACGACTGGAACATGCTGGGCCGCCCGCCCGTGAAGCTGCGCTGGGAGCAGGCCCACTTGTTCGAGGTGGATAAGGACGGCGGCGTGCGGCCACATCAGATGAACGTGCCGCTTATAACTGTCGGGGGAAAGCTCACGATGAGCGGCCCCCAATTGAGCGGCCCCCAATGAGCGGTCCTGGGCGCGTATTGTTTTATGTCCAGCATCTGCTGGGCATCGGCCATCAGCGCCGGGGCGCCACCTTGACCCGCGCCATGCAGGACGCCGGCCTGGAGGTCACATATATCTCGGGCGGCCACGGCATTCCCAACCTGGATCTGGGCGGCGCCGAGCTGGTGCAGCTGCCTCCCGTCCGGGCGGTGGATCTGTACTTCAAGCAGCTGGTGGACGAAAATGACCAGCCCATCGATGACGCCTGGCGCGAACGCCGCCGCACCGGCCTGCTGGCGGCCTGGGAGCGCGTTCAGCCCCATGTCATCCTGTTGGAGCTGTATCCATTTGGCCGCCGGCAAATGCGCTTTGAACTATTGCCCCTGCTGGATGCGGCCGTGGCATCGGCACGGCGCCCCGTCATCGCCTCGTCGGTGCGCGATATCCTGGTCGCCTCGCCCAAGCCCGAGCGCCTGGTGGAAATGCTGCAGCGGGTGGAGACCTATTTCGATCACGTGCTGGTGCATGGCGATCCCGACCTGATTCCGTTCGAGACCACGTTCCCCCATGCGGCGGAAATCGCCGGCAAGCTGCATTATACCGGCTATGTGGTCGACCGTACCGGCCAACGGGGCGGGCCGGGCAGTCCTGGCTGGGACGAGGTTCTGGTCTCGGCCGGGGGCGGCGCCATGGGTGATACCTTGATGCGGGCCGCCATTCAGGCCCGGGCCCAAAGCGCGCTAAAGAACAAGCGCTGGCGGGTGCTGGTCGGCGTCAAGGTGCCGGACGACGAATATCAGGCTCTGGTCCAGCTGGCCACGGTTTGCGGCGAAACGGGAGGCATCGTGGTCGAACGGGCCCGCGGCGATTTCCCGAGCATGCTGATGAACTGCGCCCTGTCCATCAGCCAGGGCGGCTACAACACGCTGATGGAATGCATGCACGCCGGCTGCCGCAGCATTATCGTACCCTATGCCGGCGGTTTGGAGACGGAGCAGACATTGCGGGCGGAACTGCTGCAGCAACGCGGCGTCATTACGGTGCTGGCGGAGACGGAATTGTCCCCCCCGGCCATGGTTGAGGCGATTGAACGGTCGCTGGCCGGGCCCGGCGCGGCAATGGCGGGGGTGCGCACCGACGGCGCCGCCGATGGCGCCCGCCAGATCGCCGCCTGGGCGGCAACGCTGGATTGGTAGATGGCAAGCTGGCACGATTTGGACGAAGAACTGGCGCGCTGGGCGGCGCTGGGGCGGCGAGCCGGCCTGTGGTGGCGCGATGATGACGCGACCGCACCGGGACCACAATTGCAAAAACTGATCGAACTATCGCGGCAATCGGGGGTCGCCGTCGCCATCGCCGTCATCCCGGGGGCGGCGGATGACGCCCTGGGCGACACCCTGGCGGCGCTGCCGGGCGCAAGAATGCTGGTGCATGGTTTACGGCATGAAAACCGCGCGCCGCAGTCCGAGAAAAAGGCTGAATTCGGACCACATCGTCCGGTCTACGAAATGCTGGGCGATGCCGCCATTGCCTGGGAAAACCTGGCGGGCCGCTTCCCCGGCCTGGCCTTGCCAGTTTTCGTCCCGCCGTGGAACCGGATCGACGATGATCTGGTGCCGCGCCTGCCCCTGGCCCGGCTGCACGGTCTGTCCCGATTTGGGCCGCGGGCAGCGGCGCCAGCGGCGGCTGTCACAGATCTCGTTGAGTGCAATTGCCACCTGGATCTGATCGATTGGCGCGGCGGGCGCGGCTTTGTCGGCAAGGACCAGGCCCTGGAAATATTAATCGCGCATCTTCGGGCGCGCCGCGACGGGACGGTGGATGGGTCGGAAAGCAGCGGCGTGTTGAGCCATCATCTTGTCATGGAGCAAGCAGGTTGGGATTTCTTGCAAGAATTATTTGCCCGGACCCAAGAAAGTGACGTTGCTCACTGGTTAACCATAGACGAAGTCTTTAGGCTGCCACAATGAACAGCTATCGCTATCCCATAGGCACCCTGGTGGCCGATTATTTGCGGGCCGCCGCCGGTGTTTTTCTGCCGCTTGCCTTGATGATCTTTACCGAACTGTTACCTCTTTTTTTCTATATTATGTGCGCGCTGGTGTTGTTGTTCGCGTTTTATGGTCTAAGAACCATACGGCGTCAGAGCACTGTAATAATTGTGGACGGGGATGGCATTCGCCAGGAGGGACCCTTGGGAGGTGTGTTTGACCGCAGTGTGCGTTGGTCGGAGGTGGCGGATTTTCATCTGCGCTATTATTCCACGCGCCGCGACGGTAAAGAGGGTTGGATGCAACTGGTCCTGCGCGGTGCCGGCAAAGGTAGCGCCATCCGCATGGATTCACATCTGCCCGGCTTTGATGACATCGTGGCCAAAGTGTACGCGGCGGCACAACAGCGCGGCCTGAGCATGGAGCCCGCGACGGCGGCGAACTTGGCCCATCTTGGCCTAGGCGAGGATGGCGGCGAAGTTGACGGCGGCACAACAAGCGACGGCGCAGCAAACGGCAGCGCAACAAACAACAGCACGGCAACGGACGCGAAGTTTCCGCCATGACCAATGTTTTGCGGGTACGTGATTTGGCCGTTGAATTCCAGGCGGCGGAAGGTCTGATCAAGGCGGTGGACGGCGTATCGTTTACCGTGCCGCAAGGCAAGACCGTGGCGCTGGTCGGCGAGTCCGGGTCCGGAAAAAGCGTGGTCAGCCAGGCCATCATGCGCATCCTGCCAACCTCGGCCAACATCGCCGGCGGCGAGATATTGTTTCTGGATCCCGACAAGCCCGGCTCGTTCGTGGACCTGACCAAACTGGCACCCGATTCCAAGGAAATGCGCGCGGTTCGCGGCAGCCGCATCTCGATCATTTTTCAGGAGCCCATGACCTCGTTGTCGCCGTTGCACACGGTCGGCAACCAGATCTCGGAAGCGCTGTTGCTGCACCGCGATGTTTCCAAGAAGCAGGCCTTGGAAATCACGGTGGAAATGTTGAGCATGGTTGGCTTTCCAGAGCCGGCACAGGCAGTCTTCAAGTATCCGTTCGAGCTGTCGGGCGGACTGCGGCAACGGGTGATGATCGCCATGTCGCTGGTCTGTCGGCCGGCATTGTTGATCGCGGACGAGCCGACAACGGCCCTGGACGTGACCATTCAGGCCCAGATCCTGAAACTGATCTCGGACCTGCAGTCGGAATTGAACATGGCGGTTTTGATGATCACCCATGATCTGGGCGTGGTCGCCAATGTCGCCGATGAAGTGGTCGTGATGTACCACGGCAAGGTGATGGAGCGGGGCCCGGTCGCGGATATCTATAACAAACCGGAGCATCCCTATTTAAGGGCCTTGATGCTGGCGGTACCGCGTTTCGGCATGCGCGCCGGCGAGCGCCTGGTGCCGCTGCGCGAAATCAGTGCCGAGGCCGGCGTGCTGCTGAAGCAAAAGGAACCCTGGCCCGAGGCGGCGCGCGCGGCGGGGCCACTGCTGGACGTCAGTCATTTGAGCAAGTCCTTCGAAACCCGCAAACGCAAGATGTTCGGCGGCAAGCCCGGCGGCGCGGTGCTGGCGGTGGATGACATCTCGTTCCATGTGGATCCGGGCGAATGCCTGGGCCTGGTGGGTGAAAGCGGCTGCGGCAAGACCACCGCCTCGAAAATGATCATGCGGGCCCTGACCCCGGATACGGGCAGCCTGGCCTTCAATGACCATGGCAAGATCGTCGATGTGCTGGCCCTGCGTGACGAGGAGCTGTTCGCCTTCCGGCGCAAGGTGCAGTTTATATTTCAGGATCCGTTTTCCTCGTTGAACCCGCGCATGACCGTGTTCGATATTATTTCCGAGCCCTTGAACATCCATAACATCGGCGATGCCGAGGAACGCGCCGCCCGGGTCCGGGAATTGATGGCGCTGGTCGGTCTGGACGCGCGCTTTCTGCGCCGCTATCCGCACAGTTTTTCCGGCGGCCAGAGGCAACGGATCGGTATCGCCCGGGCCTTGGCCCTGCAGCCGGATCTGTTGATCTGTGACGAGCCGGTCTCGGCCCTTGATGTCTCGGTGCAGGCCCAGGTGCTGAACCTGATGAAGGATCTGCAAGAGGAACTTGGCCTGACCTATCTGTTTATTTCCCACAATCTGGCCGTGGTCGATTATGTCGCCGACCGCATCGCCGTGATGTGCGCCGGCCGCATTGTCGAGACCGCGCCACGGGAAACCCTGTTCCAGAACCCCATGCATCCCTACACCCAGGCCCTGCTGGCGGCGGTGCCAAAAGCCGATCCCGGCGCCAAGCTGGACCTGACCGCGCTGATGGAAGGCAAGGCGTCGGTGCCCAGTGCCTGGCCCGCGCCCTTTACGCTGGACCAGGGCATCGTGGCGGATATGATCGACGCGGGCGGGGGCCACTATGTACGCGCCGCCGCCGGCACTCAGTTGCCGAGGGAATTGTAATGATCGCGAAAGTCAAAGGCGTGGCCGCGACCCTGTTGGGGTGCGCGCTTTATCTGGGCACACCCGCCGGCTCGTTGGCCAAGACGGCATACACGGAAACGCCCATGTTCGCCGCGCAGGTAAAGGCTGGTGAACTACCGGCGGTCGGGGCGCGGCTGCCTGTCGAACCGTCCGTCGCAAGCTTCACCGGCAAGCGGGTAATCGGCAAGCAGGGCGGTGAAATGCGCACTCTGATCGGCCGCGCCAAGGACGTCCGCCTGTTCGTGGTTTACGGCTATGCCCGGTTGGTCGGCTATGACGAAGAGTTCCGGATCAAACCGGATATCCTGCTCTCGGTCGAAATCAAGGAAGACCGGCAGTTTACCTTCAAACTGCGGCCCGGCCACAAATGGTCCGATGGGCATCCTTTCACGGCGGAAGATTTCCGCTATTGGTGGGAAGACGTGGCCAACAATGCAAAACTGTCGCCGGCTGGACCGCCGCGGCTGATGCTGTCCGATGGCGAGGCGCCCAGCTTCGAAATGCTGGACGAAACCACGGTACGTTACACTTGGCCCAAGGCCAATCCGTTTTTCCTGCCCCGTCTGGCGGGCGCCTCGCCGTTGTTCATCTATCGGCCGGCGCATTACTTGAAGCGCTATCACGGCAACTATGCCGACGCTGGGAAGCTGAAAAAATTGCTGCGCAAGAAACGTACCCGCAGCTGGGCCTCGCTGCATAACCGCTTTGACAACATGTACCGCTTTGACAATCCGGAGCTGCCGACGCTGCAGCCCTGGGTCAACCGCACCCGTCCGCCCGCGACCCGCTTCATCGGGGAACGTAATCCCTATTATCACCGGGTTGATGAAAAAGGCCGGCAGCTGCCCTATATCGACAAGCTCATCATGGCTGTGTCCGACGGCAAGCTGATCGCCGCCAAGGCCGGTACCGGCGAAGTGGATCTGCAGGCCCGCAGCCTGGCCTTCAACAACCTGACGTTTTTGCGCGAGAACGAGAAAGACGGAAAATTCGAGACCTATTTGTGGCGCATCGCCAAGGGCGCCCATGTCGCGCTGTTTCCCAATTTGAACGTGGACGATCCGGTCTGGTCCAAGATGATGCGGGATGTGCGTTTCCGCCGGGCCCTGAGCCTGGGCGTGGACCGCGAAGCGATCAATGAATCATTGTTCTTTGGCCTGGCCCTGATGGGCAATAACACCATGTTGCCCGATAGTCCCCTGTTCCGGGAGGAATATCAAAAGCAGTGGGCCGAGTATGACCCGGACATGGCCAACGAGATTTTGGACGAGATGGGCCTGACCAAATACAACGACGATGATATCCGCCTGTTGCCCGACGGCCGGCCCATGGAAATCATTATCGAGACCGCCGGCGAGGACACCGAACAAACGGATGTGTTGGAGCTGGTCGCCGAAGCCTGGGCCGAAATCGGCATCAAGCTGTATATCAAGCCTTCGCAACGGGAAGTCTTCCGCAACCGGGTTTTCTCGGGCCAGGCCCAGATGTCGATCTGGAGCGGCCTGGAAAACGGCGTTGCCACCGCCGAGACCTCGCCGGAAGAACTCGCACCGACGGCGCAACAGCAATTGATGTGGCCGAAATGGGGCCAGTACTACGACACTTCGGGCAAATCGGGCGAGGCCCCGGATCTGCCTGAAGCCCAGGAACTGGCCGCCTTGGCGAAGGAGTGGATGACCGCCTCCAAACCGGGCCGGCGCGCGGAAATCTGGCACCGCATGCTGGCCATTCATGCCGACCAGATTTATTCCATCGGTATCATTGCCGGCGTGCAGCAGCCCATCGTGGTCAAGCATGGCGTGAAGAACGTGCCCAAGGAAGGCATCTATAACTGGGATCCGGGCGCCCATTTCGGCATCTATCGTCCCGATACCTTCTGGCTTGATCGATAGCGGCGGGAAATGGGGGGCGCATAGGCATGTTCACCTATTTCACACACCGGGTGTTGGTGATGATCCCGACCCTGCTGGTAATCTCGGTCATCACCTTTATCATCATCCAGCTACCGCCCGGCGATTATCTCTCCAATCAGATGGCGGAAATGATCGCCTCGGGCGACCGGGCGGCGTTGGAAAAGCTGGCCTTTCTGCGCCAGGAATTCGGCCTGGATAAGCCGATGTTGGAACAATACGCCGTCTGGCTGGGCATTTGGCCCGGCGGCAACGGCTTTTCCGGCATCCTGCAGGGCGATCTGGGCTGGTCCTTTGAATATAACCTGCCCGTGGACGAAGTGGTCGGCGACCGCCTGTTCCTCTCGCTGGTTTTGAACTTCACCACCATGCTGTTCGTCTACGCGGTGTCGTTCCCCATCGGGGTTTACACGGCGGTGCGGCAATACAGCGTTGGCGACCATGTCATGACCTTTGTCGGCTACATCGGTCTGGCGACGCCGAACTTCCTGCTCGCCTTGATCTTGTTGTTCCTGGCGAAGAAACATTTCGGCGTCTCCATCGGCGGCCTGATGGACGAACAGTTCATCGATCAGGATATGTCCTGGGGCAAGTTCGTCTCCATCTGCGAACATATGGTGGTCCCGGTCATCGTTATCGGCACCTCGGGCACGGCCGGGATGATCCGCCGTCTGCGCGCCAATCTGCTGGACGAATTGCAGAAACAATACGTCACCACGGCCCGGGCCAAGGGCCTGAAGAACCGTACATTGCTGTTGAAATATCCCCTGCGCATGGCGCTCAATCCGTTTGTCGCCGATATCGGCAACCTGCTGCCGCAGATGATTTCCGGTTCGGCCATCGTCGCCGTGGTGATGAGCCTGCCCACCTCCGGTCCAATGCTGGTCAGCGCCCTGCAAAGCCAGGATCAATACCTGGCCGGTTCGTTCCTGTTGTTCCTGGCCGCGCTTACGGTGGTCGGCATGTTCGTTTCCGACCTGGCGCTGGCCGCCCTTGATCCGCGCATTCGTCTTGGCTCGGAGGCGTCGAAATGAGCACCGGCGAAAACCGCGAAGATCAGGAACGGCACTGGGTCTCGGACGCACCGTTCAACCCGCACACCATCGAACGGCTGACGAAGGAGCAGGAACGCTTCTTCATGGCCTCGCAATGGACCCTGATGTGGTGGAAACTGCGCCGCCACCCCCTGGCCGTGGCCTCGATGATCTTCCTGGCCGTGGTCTATGTCTCGATCCTGATGGTGGAGTGGGTGGCGCCTTATCCGCTGGCCAAGCGCAATGCCAAATTCATCTATGCGCCGCCACAAATGGTGCATCTGATCCACGACGGTGAATTCATCGGGCCATTCGTGTACGGCTATAAGGTGACCCGCGACATCAAGCGGATGAAGCGGATCTACACCGTGGACCAGACCCAGGTGCAGCCGATCCGGTTTTTCTGCCAGGGCGCGAAATACAAATTCTGGGGCATGTGGCGCATGAAGTTCCACTTCTTCTGCCCCTCCAAGGAAAAAGTCGGCAAGCGCACCGTGCGCAGCACGCTGTTTTTGTTCGGCACCGACCGGCTGGGCCGGGATCTGTTCAGCCGCATCGTCTATGGCGCGCGCATATCCCTGACCGTCGGTCTGATCGGCATAACGGTCAGTTTCGCCATCGGCCTGACCCTGGGCGGCATGGCGGGTTATTACGGCGGCTGGGTGGACAATGTGGTCCAGCGCCTGATCGAGATGTTGCGCTCGTTCCCGGAACTACCCCTGTGGATGGCGCTATCGGCGGCCCTGCCCGTGACCTGGAGCCCGATTGGAGTGTTCTTCGGCATCACCATCATTCTGGCATTATTGGATTGGCCCGGCCTGGCCCGCGCGGTCAGATCGAAACTGCTGGCCCTGCGCGAGGAAGACTTTGCCACCGCCGCCACCCTGATGGGGGCCAGCCCGGCGCGGGTGATCGGGCGCCATCTGCTGCCCAATTTCATGAGCCATCTGATCGCCAGCCTGACACTGTCGATCCCCTCGATGATCCTGGCCGAGACGGCGCTATCATTCCTCGGCCTTGGCCTGCGCCCGCCGATAACATCCTGGGGCGTGTTGTTGAACGAAGCCCAGAACATCAACGCCGTGGCCACCTATCCCTGGCTGATTTTTCCGATGCTGCCCGTGGTCCTGATCGTATTGGCGTTTAACTTCTTCGGCGACGGCTTACGGGACGCGGCGGATCCGTATAAATAGCATTCGCCGTACCGCCTGATGGGAGGAGCAGAAACTTGCTGGATTGCATCGAATTTGATGAACCCGAGTTTCAGCAATTTTTTGATTATTGGAACGAGCTACGCGGTACGCATTCCGTTCCCGTAAAATCCACTTTCGATCCCTTGCGAGTTTCATCCCTGATGGCCGTGATGTCGGTTACCCAGTGGACACCGCCGGACAAGCTCTATCTGCGCCTGATGGGCACCGATATTGTCGAACAAACTCATATCGAAACCACGGGCACCAATCTGCTCGACATTGTTTACGAGCCGCAGCGGCCAATGGTGATGGCCCACAGCGCCGCATTATTCAGTACGCCGGCGATTGGCCTGGTGAAAACCAATCGCTGCTTCACCAGCGGCAAAACCGTCGAGGTCAAGTTCGCGTTCTTTCCGTTTCGAAGAGACGCCGGCGAGCAGGACATTGCCATCGGGGTACACAAGGCCGACTTGGAAGCCAACAGGCGGGTGGCGCAAGGCGATCCGCTGAAATATGCCGAGGTTCTTGCCTACAACTTCCTCGACATTGGCAATGGTGCCCCGGATCTATCGTTTAACGCGGACGGCTAGTACCCCTCCACCGGCACTGCTTCCGATAGCGGCTCGACACGGGCATCGACTTGGCGGTGCACATAGTATTCGATGGCCGGCTTGTAGAAATCGAATACCCGGCGCATCTCGCCCACCGGTTCTTCGTGGGCATCCACGCGCAGATCGACGCGGGCGTATTCCTTGTCTTCATAAACCAGGATGGCGGCGGAACGTTGCCCGCCTTTTTGTCCGCCGGCGTCGCGGCCGGCCTCGATCGCGGCCATCAAACGATCCTCGATCTCGTCATCGGGGTTGGCGTTGTAGCCGTCTTCGATGGCGGTGAGAATATGTTCGCCTTGCAGGACATTACCCAGGGCAATGAAATTCTCCCCCACATGATGGCCGGCCCAGTCCCGGTTCTGGGTACCGGTGCGGGCAGCGGCGAAACCGTCGTCGTCGATCACGCCCAGCTGGCGGTATTCATGATAGGGATCGCCGATGACCAGTTGCTCAATCACGCCCTGGGCCTTGTAGCCGGTTTGCAGCAAACGCTGTGCCATCAGGCCAAGCCGCTTGTCGGCGATGGCCATGATCGCCACCGCGCCCAGCCGGGGTTGCACGAACGGCACCCGCGAACCCACGGCAAGCGAGCGCGTCGCGGTGGCAATGCCCAGGCGTTTGGTTTTGGGGCAGCGCGCGATCGCGGTGAAGGTGTGGAAATTCGGTCCCGGTGGCTGCGGCAACATGAGGCGTCTCCCATCAATGTTTGGTTTTCCACAGCCTAGCGGCTTTGCAATCAACCGCTCAGCCCTTTTTGCACGGCGACGGCATAAACCGGCCATCGCGCCGTCCCGAACAATTGTCTCGCCCTGCGACAAATTGTGTATCGATTGCATCTGTCGCCCGGCGACTGAAATCCGTATGATCGGAGCAGGAACTTCAACCATGCGCCATTACTGATGGCGCGCCATCGGCAAACAGAATTTTTAGGGAGAGTTATCAATGGCAAATCTATGTGAAGGCCGCGTGGCCATCGTCACCGGCGCGGCGCGCGGTGTGGGCAAGGAAAATGCCCTGTTGCTGGCCAAGGAAGGCGCCAAGGTGGTGGTCAATGATCTGGGCGGCGCCGTTGACGGCTCGGGCGCGGACAAAACCCCGGCCCAGGAAGTCGCCGACGAGATTATCGCGGCGGGCGGCGAGGCCGTGGTCAACGGCGACGACGTGAGTAGCTGGAACGGCGCCAAGAACATGATCGACCAGGCCGTCGATACCTATGGCAAGCTGGACATTCTGGTCAACAACGCGGGCATCCTGCGCGACCGCATGTTGGTCAACATGACGGAAGAAGAATGGGATTCGGTGATCCAGGTGCATCTGAAAGGCACTTTCGCGCCGGCCCGCCACGCCGCCGCCTATTGGCGCGGGGTTTCCAAGGAAACCGACGGTCCCGTGGGTGGCCGTATTATCAACACCACTTCGACCTCCGGCATCTATGGCAACGTCGGCCAGACCAACTATGGCGCCGCCAAGGCCGGCATCGCCGCCTTTACCATCATCGCGGCGCGGGAATTGCGCCGCATCGGCGTCACCGTCAATGCCATCTCCCCCTCCGCCTATACGCGGATGACCGACAGCCTGCGCGAATACACCGAGGAAGACATCGCGGTCCGGCACCCGCGCTGGGTGTCGCCGACGGTGGTCTATCTTGCCAGTTCCGATGCCCATGACATTTCCGGCCGCATCATTCAGGCCGGCGCCGGCATGGTCGCGGTCTGTGAAGGCTGGCGCCGGGGCGCCGAAGTTGATCAGGTGGCCGACCCCTCGGAGCTGGGCCCGCTGATCCGCGAGATGTGCGAAAAGGCGCGCAAGAACTCCGGCATGGACGGCATGGAACTCGACTAGTTTTCAGCGCTCACGCTTGTGCGCTATCGCGCACCGCTCCCCAGTGAATCTTTCGGCGGGCGGCCGCAGTAGCGCCGGGCCGCCGTCGCGGCCTGGGGCATTGTAGTTTGTTACGACATTGGGGGTCGCCATTTTGGTGGCCCCCGCTACTTTTCAAGGCAGCAACACCACCAGATCGACCGGTTCGCCGACACCATCAACGGGGTGCGCCGGGCGGATTTCCAACTCAGCCTGGGGCACATAACCCTGAGCTTGGGCCAAATTCAAGGTTTCCACCGCGGTCAGAGCGGTGACGACTTGGGTCTTGTTGGCTTTTTCCAGTTTGGCGGCCAGATTGACCGGTTCACCGATCACCGTGAACTCCAAACGCTGGCCGTCGCCCACGGCACCGAAGACCAGCGGCCCGGCGGCCACGGAGAAACCGATATCCAGGGGCACGTCACCATCTCTTTGCCGCTCGGCCCGCCATTGATCCGCCGCCGCGCCAAGGGCCGCGATACAGCGCAGGGCGTCCGCCGCATAGGTTTCCGTCGGCAAGGCGGCGCCAAAGGTGGCCATGATGCCATCACCCAGGAACTTGTCGATGCTGCCGCCATGGTCTTGAATGACACCGACCATGCGGCCCTGATAATCCGCCAGCAGTGCCATCAGATAGCCGGGGTCCATGCCCATGGCCAAGGGCGTGAAACCGCGAATATCACAAAACAGAACCGCGGCCCGGCGCACCTGGCCCTGGCCCGCTTCGATGCGTTGTTCGGCGTGTACAATCTGGTCGGCGATTTCCGGCGCGAAAAAACGCTCCAAATCATGATGCGCCTGACCCTCGACCACCGATTGCACCAATAACCGCCGGGCCCGCCACAGGGCGATGGCCAGAATGGCGGTGGACAGTAAAATGGTGATGATCTTGTCGAACTCGGCACCGATCAGGATCATGTTCGAGGTCATGTAGGAGATATAGTCGCGGGTCACGCCCATGTTTGGTTCGGCGGAGGTGTAAAGCGCGTAATACAGCATCAGCAACCAGCCGACCGCCGCCGCGCCGCCCGCCAACAGAACGAAACCGGCCGAAAACCGCAGGGCCCGCAAGGCGATGAAGATAAACACATACAATAAAGTCGGTGCCTTCAGGTAGAAGGCCGCCGGCTGTTCATATTGGATATGAAAACTCCAGATCAGACCCATCAGCAGGGCCATGTCCACCAGCACCGACAAGGCCAGAAACCAGGTGGCGGCATAGCCGCGATAGGCCAGCAGCAAGCGCAGAACGGAAAATGCCAGATAACAGCCCAGGGCGAAGGGCACCGGTTCCAGCATCGATGCGGCGCCGGCGGTCTTTGGTGCCAGGGCATATAGACCGGCCCAGGTGGCGCCCACCAACAGCTGGGCCCAGGCAATCAGGATCTCGCTTTGCAATTGATGGCCGCGGATGGCGGCGGCGATCCGTGGCGGTAGATCCTCGCGGCGGAGCCGCGCTATATGCCTTTGGCGTAGCCGCCCCAATCCGGCCTTGGTCATGGTCGGCCACATGGCTCAGGCCCTACCGTTTGCGCAGCCAGAGACTGGCGGGCAGGCTGTCCGCCTTACCGGGCAGACGGGCTACGGTGGAGGCGGCGACCTGTTCGGCCAGGCGGCTGGCTACGTAGTGCGAGGCGAACAGGATCTCGAAACCGCCGCCGGCCAGCATGGGCGCCACGCCCAGCTGTTCGTTATAGCCGCGCCAGTCCCAGATCAGGGGATAGTCGTCGGGCAGAAAAATATCATGAATATGCACCAACGCGCCTGGCGGCAGGGTCGGTATGATGCGGTTGAACAGATCATCCACATCGCTGCCGGGCATCAGGATATGGGATGAATCGATAAACAAAATGTCGCCCGCTTCCAGTTCCGCGAAGGCCTCCAGGTCCACCTCTCCCAATGTAGCCTTGAGAAATTCAATATCCAGCCGGTCCACATAGCGGCTGGGCTGGGCATCAATGGCGGTGATATGGGTCGCCAGGCCGCCATCGTCCACGGCCCGCTTCATGAAGCGCGTGGAATGCCCTGAACCGACCTCGATAATCCGTTTGGGCGCTTGCCCTCGCACAATAGCATAGGCAACGGCGGCATCCAGGGTCGGAAACCAATCCTGTTTCCAGCGCGGCGCGGGAGGCGCCTCATCACCGATTTTCTGCAAGTCCGCCTCAAAGCCGTCGATTTTTTTCAGCAAGGCAATGAAGTTGGGTTCCGCCGCCGTCATCAATGCCGCCAAGGGCGGATAGCTCGCATTACGGCCGGGATCGGGCAGCGTATGGGCGTACCGGTAAGGAATGAAAAAGCCGCGCCGGGCCAACCCCAGCACCGTCAACAGCCCCAATCGCATGCTGCGCCTGTGCATTCCGCTCCCTCACGCTTTTATTGATGTGTGTTTTGCACGTTTACTTCGCGTGTGTCTATTCCGGACCGGCAGGGCGGAATATTGCAACCTTTGCTAACCCACCGGCACGGCCTGGGCTTGGCCAACATTGATGTCAAGATCCTGCCAGACAGGTTTCCCGGGCCGCAGGACCATGCCTTCCTTGGCCACCAAGGTGCCGGGCCGCCGCTTCTCCGCCGCCTCGGCAATGCCGTCCATGAATTTGTCGTCATGATCGGGGTCATGGTGAAAAATAACAAACTGGGAAACGCCCGCCGCATCACACAGATCAGCGCCCACCTGCCAGGTGGAATGGCCCCAGCCGACACAATTGGCGTATTCTTCCTCCGTGAACATGGAATCGTAGATCACGATGTCGGCGCCATCGATCAGCCGCAGAATGGTTTGATCCAATTCGCCGGCCACATGTTCGGTATCGGTCAGATAGCAGATCGACCGACCGCCGAATTCAATGCGATAGCCCGTGGCGCCGTCCGGATGGTTCAGGGAGGCGGTGCGTACCACCACATCAGAGCCTGTGTTCAAACTGTCGCCAACGATGAAGTCGTGAAACTCGATTTTTGATTGAAATATTTCAATAGGTACCGGGAATAACGGCGAGGTCATCAAATCACACAACACGCCACGCAGGTTCTTCTCCGGCAACAGGTGCCCGGCCTGCAGGCGGAAGCGATTTTGCGGATTAAAGAACGGCTTAAAAAATGGAATGCCGCATATATGATCGTAATGGGTATGGGTGAGAAAAATATCGGCATCAATGACGTCGCCGCGTTCCACGAGGTCGTTGCCTAAATAACGCAGTCCGGAACCGGCATCGAAAATCAATAATCGGTCGTCGCAGCGGATCTCCAAGCACGATGTGTTGCCGCCGTAACGTACCGAATTAGGGTCGGAGATGGATATACTTCCCCGCACGCCCCAAAATTTGACACTGAAATCACAATGCTCCGACATGGTCCTGTACTTTCCTAATTGGCACTTTCACCAATAGCCGGCCGACCTTACGCGACCGAGTTTAACATTCCACCACTTGTGTCGACTCCCAACGGCTCGTTTCTACTTATATCGTTTCGATATATGTCAACCTGAATATATTACGTCTAATAAATTGGTCTTGTAAACAGTTAATTCAAGGGCTGGGATCAGGCCGCCATCAGCATCCCATTTGCCGCAGAATAAGGCGGCTAAGCTCGGCCTCAGGATCGTTTAGTTGATCGACGATGGAAAAATGATTTTGCCCTGTTAGAACAACCACCTCCAACGCGAGGCCCGTATCACGCCAGGCTGCCGCCAGGGCCTCGCTCTGGCGCAGATATTCCGGGCCTTCGTCACCACCGAGCACCAGGATTAGAGGCCCTGTTCCACCGGGCGCCAGGTGTACGGGGCTGTTACGGGCAGCCTCCACCACCGTCAGTTTCAGGTCGTCGTTCAGAAAACACAGGCGAATGGGTTCCAGATCATACAGCCCGGAAATCCCGCAACCACCCTTGAGCAAGTCGGCGGGCAGCACCGGCATTTCCCCATCGAAGGCAGGCCAGTCCGTCGCCATCGCCATGGCCACCAGATGGCCGCCGGCGGAATGGCCGGAAACGTAAATGCGCTCCCGATCACCACCAAAACTGGCGGCATTGCGGTAGGTCCAGGCCAGGGCGGCTCGGCATTGGCGGACCAGTTCATCCATATCAATGCCGGGGATCAGGCCATAATTGAGCACCACCGTGGCGCAGCCCTTTGGCGTGAAGGCCTTCGCCACGTAGGAATAATCATCCTTGCTCAGCATTTTCCAATAGCCGCCATGAATGAAGACTTGAATTGGCGCCAGTCCAGCATCCGTCTCCATCGTCGCCGCGGGCGCCGGAAACACATCCAGGGTCTCGTCGGCGCCGGGGCCGAAAGAAACATCCAGTCGACCGCCCGCCTGCTGGCGATAGCTTTCACTGTCGACCGCGCATTGTTGCAGCATCTCGGCGGATTGCGCCACCTTGGCGCGGTTGTCATATTGCTGATCCAGGCCGGCTTGGTCGTAATCGCCGAATATTTTTTCGCTCAACTTCAGGTTCCCTTTTTTTCACTCATGGCGGCCAGCATCTGTTTGATCCTCTCCACCGCTAGATCGTTGATCCCTTCCGCCAGGCGGTTGGCCAATTCCGTTGCCTCCGGTCCGGCCTGGGTGGTATCGATCACCACCCGTGGATGGCTGAGCTTGGCCAGGCGGCGCAGTGCGTCCGCGTCATCCCAGATGATGTTGAAATAGCCGCAGATCTGATCCACCAGCACCGGTGAGGGCCGGCCCCGCTGGCCCCGCTCCAAGGCCGAGAGATAGGCGGCAGAAATTTGCAGATCGACGGCCATCTGTTTCTGGCTAACACCCTGCTGCCTGCGCAAGGCGCGGATTTTGACACCAAAAGGAGTCAAGCCGGCGGCCATGACCGCTATTCGTCCAGCCACAGGCCGTGGCTTTTGTGCCAGGCCTCGATGGATTGTGCCGGATACTCGGGAAAGCGTTCGACATGATCGCCCGCGTGCAATTCCACCCAGGGCGCCGCGCTGTCCAGCATGATATCGACGAAATGGCTTGGTTTCGGCAATGGCGTATCAATGACCGAGGCCAGGGGATGCACCAGATCCGGCCAGCCTTCGTTCCAGGCCCACAGGTGACTGCCGCAATTTCGGCAAAAGCAGCGATGGTGCGTCGAAGGTTCGCCGTTATTCAGGGCGCGGTACACCGCCACATGCTCCCGGCCGTTCACCTGCATGGTTTGATTGTCCGCCAGCAGATTGACCGCGAAACCGCCCGCGCCGCCGGCCTTGCGGCAGATCGAACAGTAGCAGCGCTGATAGGGTTGTGGGCCGCTGCTGTTCACGGAAAAACTGACGGCGCCGCAATGACATGAACCTTCCAACAGCATGATCAACATCCTTTCCTAGCGTTTGCGCCGCAGCAGGACATAATAGGCGCCCTCGCCGCCATGTTGCGGCCTGGCGCTTGCAATACGCAAGACCATATGGCGGACCGATGCTTCGCCTAGCCAGCGCGGCAGATTACGGCGCAGCACGCCGCTGTCGCGGTCCGGCATGAAGCTGCTTTCGATATTGTCCCTGGCCCCGCCCTTGCCGGTGATAATCAGGACGCAACGTTTACCGCTGCGGTAACCGGCAGCGATAAAGGCGTGCGCCGCGCGATGGGCATCGGCCTGGGTGTGGCCATGCAGATCCAGGCGGCCATCGATCGCCATCTGGCCCCGGCGTAGCCGCTCGGCGCTACGCTTGTCCAGGCCGCCGCTGGGTTTCGCGTGCACGGGCGGCGGCACGGAGGGCCGGTGGATGGGCGTCGTGGTCAAGCGGGCCGTAGCCTTTGGTTTTGGCCGCGCCGCTATTTCCATTTTCGCGGCAAGCTTGGCCGTGCCGCGGGCGTGGCGGGATGGCCGGCGCTTGAGGGGCCGGATATCACGCATGACCGCTTCGAACAGCGCGTCACCGTCCATCTGGCTGTTTCTTGTATGTTTAGTCTTGCCCGGCTTGGTCATCGATCAAGACAATATGCAGACTGCGCGGGCCATGGGCGCCCAGCTCTATGGTCAGGGCGATATCAGCGGTGCGCGACGGCCCGGTGATCATGTTGATGTTGCGCGGCATGGTAAAGCCGCCGCCTACCTTATTAGCCTCGCGCAGCTGGGCCCAGACCTCTTCATAGGCACCGACCACCTGGCTGGTGCGCAGGGCAACCACATGATAGTCGGGCACGAAGTTCAACGTGGTCGGGTGGTTCGGCCCGGACAACGCAACAAGCGTGCCGGTTTCCGCCACCCCCGCGAAGGCCGGCGTGACGGTAACCAGATCGTTGATCCCGGCGGCACCGGTTTTGGTTTCCAGCAGGCTTTGGCTATCCCAATCCAGCCCGGTCAGCCACTCGTCGGGCGCCAGGGTCACTTGCGTGGGCAGATTGTTGCCGCGCAGATAGTCGGCCACGGCACTGGGCACCGCGGCCTCGTCCGTAACCACGGCCACCGTGCAGGAAGCCGCTACCGCCATCTCCTGAAAGCGTTGCACCAACGCGTCAGGCGCGCCCTGGCCCCGCGCCGGCACCAGGTTGGCCCGGTGCTGCGCGATATGTTCGTCCAGATCCTTCTTGGCATCCACGCTGAGGGCCGGGCGGCCCAGGGATTGGCGGATCGCGCCTAAAATATCGTCCCGACCGGAAGCGGCACTCATCCCGTCACCTTTTTGCGTTGCTGCTTGCGCCAGCGTTCCTGGAAGGTTTCGCCTTCGGGAACGGGCAGGTCGCGGCCCTGGGTCCAGCCGCCGGCGAACCACAGCCTGCGCATGCGGCCCTGCTTGCGGCCCAGGTAGGCCAGGCCGCGCATGGCCAGGCGCGCGCCCAGGCCATACAACCATGGCCGTTTCGCGAAAAAGGCCCAGATCGACAGGCCCCAGCGTTCCGCCGCCGGCACGTCGCCAGCCTCGAACGAACGTTGCCGCCATTGCCGCAGCAGACGCGGCAGGGGAATGGAGACCGGACAGACTTCCTCGCAGCGCCCGCACAGGGTGGAGGCGCAGGGCAGATGCTTGGTCTCCGCCACGCCGAGCAAGGCCGGCGACAACACCGCGCCCATGGGTCCCACGTAAACCGTGCCGTAGGTATGGCCGCCGACCGATTGATAGACCGGGCAATGGTTCATACAGGCGCCGCAGCGGATGCAACGCAGCATGTCCTGGACCTCGCTGCCCAACATGGCGGAACGGCCATTGTCCAACAGGATGACGTGGTATTCCTCCGGCCCATCCAGATCATCGCCGCGCCGGGCGCCGGTGGATACCGTCGTATAGGCGGAAAATTCCTGACCCGTGGCCGAGCGCGCCAGAATGCGCAGAAATGTGGTGGCGTCCTCCAACGTGGGCACGACCTTTTCCAACGAAGCGATGACGATATGGATCTTGGGCAGGGTCTGGGTCAGGTCGCCATTGCCCTCGTTGGTAACGATGATCGAGCTGCCGGTTTCCGCGATCAGGTAATTGGCCCCGGTGATGCCAACGTCCGCGTCGAAATATTTTTGCCGCAGGATCTCGCGCGCCTCGTTGACCATTTTCGGTGGTTCGGTCTGACGCTCGGTACGGCCAAGTTTTGCATGGTGTTTCAGGAACAGATCGGAGACCTGATCCTTGGTCTTGTGGATCGCCGGGCCGATGATGTGGGAGGGCGGTTCCTCCGCCAGCTGGATGATGTATTCGCCCAGGTCGGTTTCCACCGGCTCGATATCATGTTGCTCTAAAAATGCATTGAGGTGAATTTCCTCGGCGATCATGGACTTGCCCTTGGTGACGCTCTTGGCATCAACGGATTGGCAGATTTTCAGCACCGCCTGGCGGGCATCCTCGGGCGTGGCGCACCAGTGCACATGGCCGCCCGCGGCCTTGCAGTTACGCTCGAAGCGTTCGAGATAATAATCCAGATGCGCCAGCACGTGGTCCTTCAGTTCCCGGCCGCGCTGGGAAAGCTGCTCGAACTCCGGCAAGCGGTCGACCGCGCCCTGACGATTAGGGATCATGCCATCGTTCAGCATGGTCATGGCGCTGCGCAGATTCTTGTCCGCCATGGCCGTGTTGGCATTTTCCTTGAAGGCGCCGGGCTGCATGAATTCCATTGCCTCAGTCTCCTTCCGCTTCGCCGATGGCCGGCGTCTGATCGGTCATGCCGGCCAGAACCTCGGCCACATGGCGTACCTGCACCGAGGAACCTTCGCGTTTCAGCCGCCCCGCAATATTCAGCAGACAACCCAGGTCGCCGGCCAGCAAGAGGTCGGCGCCGGTCTTAACCACATTGGCGGTCTTGCGCGAGACGATATCGGTGGAAATCTCGCCGTACTTGACACAGAACGTCCCGCCAAAGCCGCAACAGGCATCGGTATCGGCCATTTCCTCCAGCGCCAGATCATCGACGCCGGCCAGCAATTCGCGCGGCTGATCCTTCACACCCAATTCGCGCAAGCCGGCGCAGGCGTCGTGATAGGTCGCCGTGCCGTCGTATTCGGCGGCCAGGTCCTTGGCATCAATTTTCATGACGTCGGCCAGAAAAGCCGTCAGCTCGAAGGTCTTGGCGGCCAGGGCGCGGGCCCGGCGGTTCCATTCCGGATCATCGGCAAACAGATCGGGATAATGTACCGCGATCATGCCGCCGCAGGAGCCCGACGGCACCACCACATAGTCATAGCCCTCGAAGGTTTCGATGACTTGGCGGGCAATCTGTTGAGCGTGCCGGCGGTCGCCGGAATTATAGGCCGGCTGGCCGCAACAGGTTTGCTCCGGCACATGCACCCTGCAACCGGTCCCCTCGATCAGCCGTGCCGATGCAAAACCCACCGTGGGCCGGAACAGATCCACCAGACAGGTGGCGAATAGACCCACATTGGTCGGTGGCCCCGACGAACCATTGGCGGGTTTATTGGAATTTTCGCTTGCCCTGGCCATTATCGTTTTACCCTTTGTCTGGTGACTATTAACCCGATATTTCCCAGATAGTATTCGTATCGTAGCAAATCGTAGGCGAACCCGACCACCGATGGAAGGAATTTCGCTCTGCGGTCATTCGGCAGCCCCGATTTGGTGATTTGGCCGTCGTTGGAAGCCC
>Ga0257124_1000613_pt1:0-20000 | contig 36582 bp, 22 predicted proteins | sample SI106_150metaG_FD_190154 | JGI IMG/M metagenome (GOLD analysis project Ga0257124, IMG submission 190154) | Marine microbial communities from Saanich Inlet, British Columbia, Canada - SI106_150 | ecosystem: Environmental > Aquatic > Marine > Inlet | place: Canada: British Columbia...
GCTTACCTTCAAATTCTCTGCCATCCAAATCTGATTACCAATGCTTACTGTTTCATATTCGTTGCCGTCAATATCAACGCAAAATCCGCTTATGGTGTTGGCTTCATCAGCTGTAATTCTTACTATAATTTGGTTGCTATAGATATTAGAGTGTTCTGCGCCAAAGTCCCAAACAATTTGTTTTGCTGTTCCGGGTTGGATATTCGCCCCAACTTCTCCGCTTATTTCTGTGCAAGAAAAGTCCCAGGTGCTTCCAGCATCGTTAGAGACTTCTAGCGTTACACTTAGTGAATCATCATCGGTATCACTTAAATCGTAGTAAATATCGACTAGGCCAGAGCCGTCAGTTCGTTGGGCAAATATTACATTACTTACGTTGGGTGCTTGAGCAAATAGAAAGGTAATGCTTATAACGAATATTAGTTTATTTTTCATTGTGTTCTCCTTTTTTTCCTGTGGAAGTCTTCATTTTTAGTCCGTGACAATTTGTCACGACCTCACTATTTTCTTCATTCAATCGTTGTTTTAACTTTCGCCAATAAGCTCCAGGGTCTCTACTTTCTGTCAAAACACCTGATAGTGTTGCCACACCTTGCTCATTAAAGGCAAATGGCATTTTACGAATTCCCATTTTTTCTTTATTGGATATCGCAATTTGCGACATCCAATCATTAAGCTCTTCCTTTGTCAATTGGAACATTAATCTCTCGGGAAATCGTTTTATATTTCGTTTTACCTGTTCATTTAAACGACCTGTCTGCACACCGTATAAAATGGCTAAATCTCTATCAAGCATCACCTGTTCTCCACGAATAGTGTAAATCAGTTTTTGGAATTCATTGTCATCCAAGGAAACCATATTATATGTTTGTTTATTTTGGTTTTTTATCATCACGGGAATCTTTGTTTATTTCAGCTAATTCTTTGTTTATATTTTCAGGTAGAAAGTTTTCATGTGAAGAAACGGGTCTGCCTAATTCTATTTCGGTTTCTTCCCGTGCTTTTCTTGCAACATTTCCGCCTCTGCTTGCCACATTTATATTCTCTTCAAAAGTATCAGGTTCTTCTTGTTGCGATATTTCGGTTGTAACTCGTTCACCCAACATGGTAAATATGAGTTCAAGGTCATCCATGTGGTCTCGCAAGTTAGTTTTTGATTTTGTTGGAAGATTTTTAAAGTCTTTGTATTCGCTTGGTGTCATCCCAAATGTAGCTTTGGATATTTCTGCAGTTAATATGGCAAAATCCCGATGCTCTTCGATGCCCCGTTCTTTCCATTCATCTGTCAGGTTTTGGCGAATAGCAATCCCGCGTAAGCGTTTATCGATCCAATCCTGGGGATATCCTTTTTGTTCAAAGATCTTTTTCATCCGTTCCTGGGCCAGTTCAGGGTTTTCGATTTCATCCAGTCGGTCTTGTCCCACTTGTGCCAACCAACGTTTGAAGGGTTCTGCTTTCTTTGAAGGGATGGATTGAATTATCCGGAATATATCTTTTGCATTTCCCGATAGTGTTCTCCTTTTTTTTCCTGTGGAAGTCTTCATTTCTACCTGGGGACAATTTGTCCCTATGTAGTCCCCAAGTTCTTCATCTCGTTTACGAACTTTCTTAAAATAATCTGTTGGATTTGTACTATCAGTCAATGCCGCAACAACATCGACCAAAGAATAGTACCATTCTGCTTTGTACCAAGTTCTACGAATTTTTCTACTTTGAAAAAGAATAAGTTTTTTTGATTTATCTAAGGTTTTTTTATTCATGATTTAACCATTATTATTTTAATGGTGGTTTTGCATCGAAATTGATGTAATTAACCGTAGGTTTAATTTTTTCATTTCACTTCCACCAACCCATTGACTTTTTCAAGGATCATCATATTGTTATTGTTTTGGTCTTTAAAAATATCATTCCCATTAAAGTTTAACGTGGCTGAACCTGATTGTATTAATTTTACTCGGACTACCGCCAATTCTCCCGTTCCACTTACAGATGGACTTTCGGCATCTAATAATGTTGTATTAATCTGTATTGTGCCATCGGATTGATTTACTTCATAAAGGAATATGGAATTTTGTCCTTCGATAAAGAGGCCACCTTGTTCCACCGATACAATCTCCAATAGTGATGGCTCAAATTCTAAATGAATCTGAGCTGCCATGAGATTGGATACTTCTTCTGCCATTATGTGAAATGTCACCGTTTCATTGATATTGGCTAAATGCCTGCGCGGATAAAACATAAGAGCCGGACCGGAAACAGCATCCACAACAAAAGATACACTTCCCACTTCGGATGTATCACCAGTTAGATATTGTGATTGAATCGAAAGGGTATGTTCCCCTTCATCTAAATAATCCAAAACAGCTACTGTGTTATCGATCCAATCTGACCATGGAAATGCATCATATTGAAAGCGATATTCTGTGACAAGTTCATTGCCTTCCCACTGAAATTCTATGGATGATGCATAGAGCGTATCTCCATCTGCTACATCGCTAAGTAAAACAATGGTAGGCGCCACATAATTATCCCCTTCATCATCCAACGGATTATCACGAATAGGATCTATACTTTCACAACTGAAAATAAACAGTGAAGTAATGATAATGATATATTGGATGGTTATTTTCATTATAAGCCCGAGAAGAAGTAAGCATCTATCATATTACTAAGCCAAGCAGAAATTAAAGTGCCTGAAACAATCATCAACTTTGTCTGAGCATTATTAACCGTTGTGACTTGTTGATTATATATTTGCCAAGTTGCATCTATCTCATCAGCTGTACTTGCTAATTGATAATTTTCTTGATATTCATCGAGCCAACGGTTCTCATTATAATAAGAAGGAACACCCTCAATCAATATGGCACCCATACTTAAGGCTGTTATTGAAAAAATTAATCCTTTGGTTTTTGAACCGGCATAATATTGCCCACCCCCGGGAAATAAGGCTGAATATTTAAAGGCTTTACCTCTGTTTTTTGGCGTGAGAGTTATATCAATTTTAGCTGTCTTTTGTCTCTCAATATTTACCGAAAGCTTTTCACTCTCAAACCCTTTCGCAAACGCTTTAAGCTGGTATTTGCCATATTTTAATTCAAAATATTCTAATGGAAGCGATTGAGTTGCCTTTACTTTTGATATTTTAACCTTAGCGTTATGATTAAATGAATTTACCGTTAAAAATCCCATGTTAGGATTGGATGATACACCCGCAGGAATCTTAGTAAGACTTATATCTAAAGTTTGATTATCATTTGCTGTAATAGTCACTGTCTTTTCTGTGGGCTCATAGCCTTTCTTTGTCAATTTTAGCATATGTTTCCCTACGGATAAACTTAGGGTTACCATTCCAGCTTGATTGGTTCCCAAGCGTTCAGCACCTACTTGAATATCTACTTCTGTGGGGAAAGTGATAATGGATAAAATTCCAGGTAGAGGATTCAAATCATATTTTTGAGTGGAATTCTGATTATACTGAACAGTAATACGACTTTCGATCGTTTCATAATCTTGAAGTTCAAGGCGAATCATATAATCTTTGACTAAAAGTTCACTCATATCTAATGGCGTCTCTCCTTTTAGAATTTCGTCTAGATAAACTTTCGCTGCAATCGGACTTGATAAAATAGATAAACTACCTGTCTTTGGAACAAGATATTCAGAAATTACAATTGTTTTTCCCTCTTCAATCATAACTCTTTTTTGAAGGGTTTCATATCCAGGATAAACCAAAACTAAGTTATGAGGACCTGTCTCAATTTTTTCGATCGTTTGTGGCGTTACATTTTTTTCAATTCCATCTAAGAGTATATTCGCGCCAGATGGCATCGTTGATATATCAAGATTGCCGTAAGTCATTTCTGTTACTATTGAAGAAGCGCCTTGCTCTTGATTCCGATTTTGAGATTGTCCACTGCTAGCAATCCTCCTTACAATTTCTCGACTTGCGGTCTCCATACCACTTAATAATTCTCTCATTCCACCACTAATTTGATCGGTTACCTTTTCTGCCACATCTCCTTTTTCAATACTGATAATTTTAATATTGACTTGAAAAAGGTCTCCAAATCCAATGATTTCTCCAAGCATCAAATATTCTGCCCCAACCATTTCTCCAATTTCCACAGCACAAGCTTCATCACATACACCTGAAGATATAAATTCCTGTTCTTTAAGAAGTTCTTCTCGCTGACTTTTTTCAATCACAATAAATCGATTGGATTCAATAAGACTTGTTTCTAATTGTTGATAACACGCTCGTAATACTTTTTGCTGAACATCCTCTCCTTTAAAATCAAGGATACTCACAGCAAGTTTGCCATTTTGAGCAAAAGATAAAGAGATACATAGAATTAGAAATATTTTTTTCACAAAGATTCCAAATGTTTCTTTAATATAATTTCATCGCCATCCACATACCCCGTGTGATAATAGGAAATCATTCCATCTTTATCGATAACCACAACTAAGGGTAGGGATTCTCCTCCATAACTTTCAAAAGTGCGGCCATATTTATCTAAAATAATCTGAAATGGAATTTTCATTTTATCTACATACGATTGAACTTTGTCTTGTTTTTCCTTTAGATCAATAAGGACAAATTCAAAATCATCTTCAGATAACTCTTCGGATAATTGAATCAAATAAGGAAGCTCTTTGGTACAAGGTCCACACCAAGTCGCAAAAAAACTAATAACGATGTGTTTTTTACCCAATAAATCTTTGGTGCGGAAATACGTATGGTCGTTTAAGCGAAATAGCGTTATAGACTTGGCTTTATCTCCTACGTTTATAATTTTAGGCTCAGCAAGCATCAATGCTAAGGGGATAATAAGTAATACAAAGATTTTATTTCTAAATTGTCTCATCATAAAATTCACTTTTCCTATTTATCAGAAAAACTAACTTAAACCAATCTTAAACTCACATAAATATAAAAACTAATTTTGATTTGAGGAACAAATCTTTATAAGGGCAAATTTTCACCAAACAATGGTGTTTATTCTACGGTGACTGACTTAGCCAAATTCCTTGGCATGTCCACATCACAACCCCTCAAAACTGCCAAATGGTAGGCCAATAATTGCAATGGTATCGTGGCTAAAATGGGGAAAGTGCGTGGGTGAGAAACGGAAATTTCAATTACATGGTCAGACAAAGCTTGTAGTTCTGGCGTATTTTTATCTGTCACTGTTATAATTTTCCCTTTTCGGGCTTTTACCTCTTGAATGTTGGATAAAACTTTTTCGTATGTTTTATCATGAGGTGCTAAAAATATCACAGGCATTTTTTCATCAATCAAAGCAATGGGGCCATGTTTCATTTCTGCCGCAGGATATCCTTCTGCATGAATATAAGAGATTTCCTTCAATTTTAGGGCACCCTCAAGTGCAACGGGGAAATTGGTTCCTCGTCCTAAATAAAGACAATTTTCCACATCGACCATTTCTTCTGCAATTTTCCGAATTTCATCCGTGATATTTAGAATTTCTTTGACTCGTCCACCTAAATCATGTAGGGCGTGGGCTAATTTGACACCATCTGCTTTAGAATATCCGTTTTTCCGTCCAAGGTATAAAGCCAGCATATATAAAACAGACACTTGAGCTGTAAATGCTTTTGTCGATGCGACACCAATTTCTGGTCCAGCATGCGTGTAAATTCCACAATCTGTTTCTCGCGAAATTGAACTTCCAACTACATTACAAATTCCCAAAGTTAAGGCACCTTCTTCTTTTGCTTTTGTGATCGCCGCTAAGGTATCAGCCGTTTCACCTGATTGAGAAATGGCAATCACAACCGATTGACTATCAATCACAGGATTTCGATAACGAAATTCAGAAGCATACTCTACATGAACAGGGATTCCAGCAAATTCTTCCAAAATATATTTTCCAATTAGACCCGCATGCCAAGACGTGCCGCAAGCCGTAATATAAAAATGGCGGGCACGTTCAATTCGTAAAAGATAATCCTGAATGCCCCCTAAATGGACACTACCTTCATCCAAGAGAAGTCGCCCACGCATAGTATCCACAATGGTTTTTTCCTGTTCATAAATTTCCTTCAACATATAATGAGGGAAATTCCCCTTTTCAATTTCTTCAATTGAAAAATCGATACGGGAAATTTCTTTTTCTATTTTTTCCCCATGATCTACATGTTTAATTTCATAACCGTCATCACCAATAATCAAACATTCCCCTTCTTCCAAATAGATGACATTTCGAGTATGTTCGACAATCGGTGACGCATCACTAGCGAGAAAATATTCACCTTCTCCCACACCCAAGACTAAAGGAGAACCTAAGCGCGCTGCAATCAATTGATTTGGCTCATCTGAGCACATGACTAAGATTCCGTAAGTCCCAACGACTTGTTTCAAGGCCAAGTTTACCGCATTTTCAAAGGAAATCTTTTCTTCATGGTAAATCATTGAAATGAGTTGAACCAATACTTCTGTATCTGTGTCAGATTGAAACGTAACGCCTTTCTGCGCCAACCATTCTTTCAGAACCGCATAATTTTCAATGATACCATTATGGATTAGCACAAATTTTCCCGTTTGATCTGTATGCGGGTGAGCGTTCAAATCGGATGGTTCTCCGTGAGTGGCCCAACGCGTATGTCCTATTCCTATATTTCCTTGCATAGGAGCGGTTTTGAGAAGTGATTCTAAACTTTTGACTTTTCCTGCTGTTTTAGTGAGCGCAAATGAATCTTCATGCATAATCGCAATTCCAGCTGAATCATATCCACGGTATTCAAGTCGTTTTAGCCCATTTAATAGCAAGGGCACTGCATTTTTATTTCCAAAGTATCCTACAATTCCACACATAATTTTAATGGTCAATTGTCAATGATAAATGATCAATTAACTTCCCTTTCATCTTTTTGTTTATCTTATTTTTATTCATCTTAAATCTAATTTACAATGAAGTAGCTAGCATTATAAATTTTTTCTTGTCGTAATGATAATTTTTGTTAATAATTTAATGATTTCAGTCCCATCTTGATTGATACTTTCATATTCTGATTTTTCTAAATATTGTGTTAACATTAACAATTCAAGCCAGTATAATGTTTCATTTGACTCTTTTTGGGCGATTGCTAATTTATGAATAAAATCAGCCTTACTTTCAGCATGCTCAGATTCTCGAACCAAAGCACCAATTGCTGTACCCGATTTTAATACCTGTTTACTCATAACATATTCATTCTTCACAAAAGATAAATATTGATACAATTTTACAATTCTAACCGCAAAATCTAAACTTTTATCCTTGACTATATTTTCCTTCATTTCAAATTTAATTTATAATTAAACATTTATAATTAAACATTATAATCATTCCCACTCGATTGTCCCTGGCGGTTTGGAAGTGATATCATAAACAACACGATTAATTCCATGAACCGAGTTGACGATTTCACTTGAGATTCTCGCCATCACATGTTCTGGCATTCTATACCAATCTGCCGTCATACCGTCACTGCTGGTTACAGCACGAATGCCCAACAAGTTTTCGTATGTCCGTTGATCTCCCATCACGCCAACCGTTTTGATCGGAATCAAGACAGAAAAAGCTTGCCATATTTCGTGATAAATTCCTTCATCATGGAGAATATCCATATAAATTTGGTCTGCATTTTGCAGGATTGAAATTCGTTTTTCCGTAATTTCACCCAAAATCCGAACCGCCAAACCCGGTCCAGGAAATGGATGGCGATCAATCAAGGAATCGGGTAATCCTAACTCACGCCCTACTTTTCTAACTTCGTCTTTAAATAATTCTCGTAAAGGTTCCACTAATTCAAATTCCATATCATCTGGCAAACCACCTACGTTATGGTGACTTTTTATTACATGAGCTGTTTTTCCGTGACTGATCCCACTTTCGATGACATCTGGGTAAAGCGTGCCTTGAGCCAAAAATTGTAAATCGCCCAATTCAGAAGCAATATCTTCAAATGATCGAATAAACTGATTGCCAATAATTTTTCGCTTTTTTTCTGGTTCAGAAATATCATTTAATTTGCTCAAGAATTTTTCAGATTCGTCATAAAGATGAATATTTACACCCAAGCCATCCTTCAGAGCATGGACACATTGTTCAGCTTCATTTTTTCTCAACAAACCATGATCAATGAGCACTGCTACGGATTTCCCCCCAATGGCTTTATGCAAAAGAGCTGCAACCACAGATGAATCAACGCCACCACTAACACCCACCAAAACATGCCCATCTCCCACTTGTTTTTGAATCTGCTCCACTTGTTCATTGATGAAATTTCCCGCAGTCCAATCTGCTTTACACCCGGCAATGTCAAATAAAAAATTTCTGAGTATGGTTTCTCCTTCAATAGTATGAACCACTTCTGGATGAAATTGAGTTGCAACCCACTTTTTATTTTCATGGGCTAAAGAAGCAACCACGCCATTTTCTGATTCGGCTAAAACAGTCCATTCTTTCGGAATATGCGTCACCCGATCCATGTGACTCATCCACACTTGCGTTCCATCATGAATCGTTTTGAATAAAGAATCGTGATTGTGAACTTTCAATTTTGCAAAGCCATATTCTCCAGATCCTGTTGATTCCACTGTTCCACCACTTTGATGGATGAGTAATTGCAAACCATAACAAATGCCAAGAATAGGATAATCGGAATCCAAGATTGTTGAATCAAATTTTGGCGAAGAATCTCCAAAAACGCTAGATGGTCCACCAGATAAAATAATGGCAGAGGGTTTTCGTTCTTCTATTTCTGAAAGTCTTATATTCGCTGGCAAAATTTCGGAATAAACAGATTGCTCTCTAATTCGCCTTGCGATGAGCTGGGTGTATTGAGAACCAAAATCGAGAATAACAACTCCAGCTTCATGAAATAAATTCATTTTACATTCCAGGTGTTTAATTCATCTAAAAAGGATTCATTGGTCAATTGATAGTGAATAGGCGTTAAACTCACATAATTTTTGCCCAATGCAAAACCATCTAAATCCATTTGATCATCCGTGTTGATAATTTTTCCTGTCATCCAAAAATAAGTTCGTCCACGAGGGTCTTCCCTACTCTCAAGCCAATCTTGAAAAAATTCAGACCCTTGTTTAGTCACTTGAAAGCCCTGAATGTCGCTTGCTTCACAATTGGGAATATTCACGTTGAGCAAAGTGCCATTTGGAAGGCTATTCTTCAAAACCAGTTTTGCTACTTTTTGAGCAATAGGTTTTGATGCAGAAAAATCTCCATCCTTGATCGCATCCAAACTAAACGCAATTGAGTTGAACCCCAACATGGTTCCCAAATTTGCAGCAGACACGGTTCCAGAATAGAGAATATTTGTCCCAACATTCGCACCCATATTGATACCAGAAACCACCAAATCTGGTGGTTGATCTAAAATAGAATGAATAGCAACTTTAACACAATCTCCTGGTGTACCATCTACAGAATAACCTGTGAAACCACCATGTCGCGTGATTTCTTGAATGCGAATCGGATCGGAAATCGTAATGGCGTGCCCCACTGCACTTTTTTCAGTATTGGGGGCAACCACGGTTACATCTCCAATTTCTGACATGGCCTCCCACAAAGCAAAAATACCAGGTGCATGAATGCCATCATCATTTGTAATTAATATGCGTGGTTTTGTCATTTTGCAAGTATTCCAATTAAGCGTGATAATTTATCTTTCATTTCAGAGCGAGGAACAATGTGATCAATGAATCCTTTTTCAAGCAAAAATTCTGATCGTTGAAACCCTTTGGGCAAATCTTGACCAATGGTTTGTTTGATGACTCTCGGTCCAGCAAAACCTATAAGCGCGCCAGGTTCAGCTAAAATGACATCACCCAACATGCCAAAACTTGCGGTTACTCCGCCCGTGGTCGGGTCGGTTAAAATAGGAATATATAATCCACCATTTTGTGCAAACTTCGCCAAATGTGCACTGGTTTTTGCCAATTGCATTAGAGAAATTGCTCCCTCTTGCATGCGAGCACCGCCAGAAGCACAAACCAAAACAAAAGGAATATTTTCTTCATCCGCTTTTTTAATAGCACGAGAAACAGCTTCTCCTACAACTGAGCCCATACTTCCACCAATAAATTTGAAATTCATCATGCCCAATACTAAAGGCAATCCATTGATTTTTCCTTGATAGACACGAATGGCTTCCGTTTCGCCTGTTTTACCTTTCGCATCCATCAACTGTTTTTCATATTTTTTTCCCGTTTTAAACTTGAGAAAATCTTTTGATTTCAAATCAGTAAATAACCGTTCGCCACTACCGTCATCTAAAAGTAAATCATGATAAAGTTGAGGCGAAACGCGAAAATGATGATCGCAATGGTGGCAAACCATTTGATTTTTTTCTAATTCAGGGCGATATACAATTTCAGAACATGTGGGACATTTTTCCCATAAACCATCTGGAATGGACTTTTTTTCCAATTGGTTTATTTTTTGATCTTTTCTTCTAAACCAGGACATTTGATTCTCTTTTAATTTTTTTCATAACAATGGCATCTTCTCCATTTGAGTAATACTTTTCTCGAATCCCAATTTCTTCGAAGCCATATCCTAAATATAGTTTTATCGCAGGGTAATTTGTCCGTTTTACTTCTAAAAAAACAGAAGAATCCGAATCAATTTTATCTAAATAATAATCCAACATAATGGAGCCCAAGCCACACATTTGCTTCGATTTTTTGATCGCAAAATTTACAATTTCATTTTCATTCAATATATGATAACTCATTAAATAACCAAGTATTTCGTTTCCCTTTTCCAATACGTAACAAGCATTTATTTTGCTTTGAACCATTGCTTCCTCAATTTGTATTTTTGGCCATGGATTGCTCGGAAAAGCCTCTTGTTCAATTTGATATATTGAGGAAAAATCAGATGCTAATGCTTGTCTGAAAATCATTTGGCTTTTCCAAAATTGAATGAAGAAATATAATCAGGAACGAGCATTTTTGGATCTTTTATATGCCATGCTTCAAAATTGGTTTCGGCTAAAAGTGCAACATGTTTTGACGATACTTGAATTTCTAGTATTTCATTTTTCTCTGATAATAAAGAATGACAGCCGCAATGAAATAATCTTGTATCTGGTGAATATTGTTTTATCGCTTGAGACCATTCGTCCATTTTTGCTTCAAATTTTGGTAGAGTCGTATTCCCACCATGCTCAAATGATTGATGGTAAACCTTATCTCCATGAGAATAAAATAAAACACCGTGGAAACCATTTTCGCCTGTCGCCTGGCTTAAAGTAGCAAGTGTTGGAACGGGAATCAGAGGCAAACCATGAGAAAAAGCTAATCCTTTCGCAAAGCTCAATCCCACTCGCAAACCGGTAAAAGAACCAGGCCCAATTGAAATGGCGATGCCATCTAATTCAGATAAAATAAATCTCGTTTTTTCTTTGAGTCTCAAATAATAATCGGGCAAAACTTCAGCATGTTTTCTTTTGGCTTCCCGCTCAATACTCGCGATATTTTTTCCATCCTCTCTATACGTCAAACCACAAATTGATGCGGAGGTTTCAATCGCTAATATTTTCATAATTTAAAAGCGATTCCTTGAATCTCAGCATCTCTTTTATTTGCATTTTCTGGATCTCGCTTTAACGTAATGCGTATGAGATTTTTCGGCAATAAAGGTTCGATTTTGTCAGCCCATTCAATCAGCGTTACACCATCTTCAGGATGTAAATATTCATCACCACCAATTGCGATAAAATCAGCAGGTTTATCTAATCGATAACAATCAATATGATACAATTTATGTGGATTTCCTTCATACTCCCCCACTAATTTGAAAGTTGGCGAGCCTACGTGTTCCTGGATTTGGAGACCGATTGCAAAGCCTTGCGCGAAGGTCGTTTTACCTGCACCGAGATTCCCATAAAGAGCGATCACACTTCCACTGGGAAGTTTCTGTCCTATTTTTTCACCAAAGGCTTTGGTCTCATCAACCGAAGATAAAGCAAGATTTTCTTGTGTCATTTTCCGACCAGAGTCGCCACGGGAACCAAAATTTCTTCCATGGAAATACCACCATGCTGAAAGCTGTTTCCATACATTGATTGGTACTTATGTACTTGATTTGGATAGACAAAATACACATCATCTTTTGCCATAATGTAACTGGGCTGTTGTCCAAATGCTGGCAATCGATATTCCGCTGGATTTTTAACAATGAGTGCATTGCGAGATTTGGTATTGAGGTTTCGTCCAAATTTATATCTAACACCCGATGATGCATCTTTATCTGCCGCCACCATCACGTCTTTTTGAACACGAATACTACCATGATCACTTGTAATAATGACTTTAAAATCGCTTTCTGATAAGACTTTCAAAACTTGGAATAACCATGAGTTTCCAAACCAAGATTTTACGGCTATGCGATAACCTGCTTCATCTGGTACCATTTCTTTTAAGACATTGGATTGAGAACTTTTATGCGCCAAAATATCCACGAAATTGACAACAATGGCTAAAATATCTTGTTTTAAATAATCTTGAATGCGATTCTTAAATTTATTGCCTTCTTCCACTGCCCAAATTTTATGATAATGGAATGATTTGTGTCCAAATCCCGTTCTTTTTAATAAATCAGCGAAAAATTCTTTTTCTAATTGATTTAAACTGGGGGCATGTTCTTCCATCATTTTTCCCTGTTCTGGATATTTTTTTACCATTTCATCTGGATACATACCACAAAAGAGCGCATTGCGCGAGTAAGGTGTTGCCGTTGGCAAAAGAGAAACTTGATAATCCATCTTAACATTGAAGTATTTTTGAATATCCGGCATCAAAGCCATCAACTGATCATGACGCAAACAATCAACCACAATGAAGCATGTTTTTTGGTCTTTCTCAAGTTCTGGTTTAATAAAGGAATCATAAAATTGAGGCGACAAAACAGGTTTATTTTCACCTGCCAACCATCTCGTATAATTATTTTCAATAAAATGGATAAATTCTCGATTACAGGATTGAAATTGTTCTTTCAATATATCGCCCAGCCCTGTATCTCGATGTTCGTCAAATCGTAATTGCCATTGCACCAATTCATGGTATAAATCCCACCACTCATCTATAGTTAAATCATTTTGAATGCGTTGACTGATATCTTGAAAAACTTTCAAATAATCAGATGTGGCTTTTGCTTCACGTAATTTTGATTTTTCTAATACTTGTTTGCAAGCCATTAAAATTTGGCTTGGATTGACTGGCTTAATCAATAATTGAGAAATATAATCGGAGATTGCTGCATCCATTAACCATTCGTCTTCACTTTTGGTAATCATGATTGTAGGAATGTCCGCATGAATCGCTTTGATCCGTTTTAAGGTTTCCAGCCCATCTATACCTGGCATGGTTTGGTCTAAAAGAATTAAATCAAAAGCGGATGATTCAACCAAAGAAACCGCATCGCCTCCATTTGTTGCAGTACTGATGGTATATCCCTTTTCTTCTAAAAAAAGGATGTGTGGTTTTAGATGATCAATTTCATCGTCCACCCAAAGGATATTTGCTCGAGATTTTTCCATGATTTTATAGTGTAAAAACTACAAACAATTTCAATAGTTCCGATAAAGAAAATGGGGAGTAAAACATCGAGACTCTTTTCCTTGATTATTCACCACGGAACACACGAAATACACTAAATGACCTTATATTTTGATTTAGACAAAAGTTTATTTTCGCTGAACTATGAAAAAAAATGATGAATTATTTTTATCATTTTTCCCTTCTTTCCCGAGAATAAATTTTTTCGTGTTTTTAGTGGGCTAGTGAATTAGTCAGGTTTTGTAATTTTATTTTGACGTCATGGTATAAACACCATCCCAATCTTCTGCAGGTGGGTTTGCTTTAAAGGCTTCGCATCGTTCGATAAAGACACGAGATGGTGTTGTATTTCGACCTGCGAAATGGCTTTCTAATGCCTCCGATTCTTGAAAACAAGCAATAGCTTCATCCCATTTTTTCTCTAGATAAAGCTTCATAGCTTCATCAAATTTTTCGATTAACTGTGAAATATTTTTATCTACATTCAATTTTTCTGCCATCAATTCATAAACTTTCACCGGCACTTTTTTTCCTTTGACTTGCACATAATCAATAAAACGATAGGAAAAATCGTCCTGCGTAGCATTATAAATATTTTCACCAACAAAATTATAAAGTCCATATTGTTTTGCTGAAGATTCGAGGCGTGCGGCAAGGTTCACCGTATCTCCCATCATGGTATAATTCATTCTCATTTTAGAACCCATATTCCCTGTTACCATTTTCCCTGCATTTAAACCAATACGATGCTGCATTTCATAAACAATGTCGGGCCAATCACCCTCTGATTTCCATTTTTCTTTCAGCACTTCCAATCGTTCTTGCATTTTTAAAGCAGCTGAACATGCTTTTTTCTCATGATCTTCAACAGGCATTGGCGCACCGTAAAAAGCAACAATTGCATCACCAATATATTTATCGAGCGTCCCCTGGCTTTCCAATAAAACATCGGTCATAGCTGTAAGGTATTCGTTCATCAAGTGAACCATTTTTTCTGGCTCAAGTTTTTCTGAAAAAGATGAGAAACTTTGAATATCTGAGAAAAAGGCTGTATGCCAATCTTCCACGCCACCTAATTGGGGTGCGGTTTTCTGTTCATACATTTGATCAATTAAGTCTGGAGAAATATAGGCACCAAAAGTTGATTTTAAGAATTTTTTATCTTTTTGTTCATGAAAAAACTGATAAATCATATTACTGGAATAGGTTAAAAATATCACTGAAATGGGCGCAATAATTGGCATCACATAACTTTCTCCAATCTCTGGTAATGTTGACATTTCTGAAAAGAATGATTTTGGTAAATATAAAATATCATCCATAAATAAGCCCATGGCAATACTATAATAAATCAACCCTTCACTTAAGGCAAAAATACCAGCCAAAAGAGGTTTCTCCCTAAAAAAGATTAAGATAAAATAAACAAGTATGGATAGAGAGAAAATTAAGACCAGGTTAGCTGTTGGATAGGTAAATCCACCATTATATAATCGTGTTAATTGTCCACCAAATACAGATAAATAGTTTTGGTGTAAAAGGGTTTGAATCGCATTGGCATGCGTTTCCATTCCAGGCGTGAGTTGACTCAAATTCATATAATTATAAAATGGCGTAGATTTCACATCGTGAAGCACCTCAATTGCCACGCCAACGATGACAATTTTATTGTAGAATGGAGATTTTGTAATATCATAAGTATCACCAAATCCAAATGATATGGCCATCGCTTCTCGCTCAATAGGATCTTCAATTGCTTGAATATAATCAGGAACTGTCCCAGGCAAAAACTGATCCATCCAATCCAAATCTTCATCTCTTAAGTCATAATCTTGTGTATCTATAATCTGCGATAAAGAATATCTTTGAAAAGTTCCCCATGGAGGCAAATTTGCTTTTCCTGGCATTTTATAACCAGAAGGCGGGCCATAATAATTAACCAAAAAATTATTGGTCGGTCCGTTGGAATTGATTTGATATTCTCCGTAATTCCAGCTTAAGGATTCATAATCAAAACTAGGAATAGTTGAATCCGGTATGCCACTGAATGCTTTTACACATTTCATTGCCAAAGATAAATAAGCTTTTCCTGGCTCATGATCCATGTATCCTGTAATACTATATTCTCTAGAGAAACCATCGATATCCATCATATCATTGATTAAACCCGTTTCAGGATTTGCGTCCATAATTTCTTTGACAGGATAAGCGATATATTGGGGAGGAATACGTGTCGGCTCACGCACCATTTTTACATCCATGACAATTTCTGTTCCATTCGCTTGTGCCTTTTTTATCGCATCACCCAAGAGTAAATCACCATGAACTGGAATTGGAATGTCGGATACTTGTTCATCCAAGAATAGTTTATAATCCCGGAGATATTCTGAGCGCGTATCAGGGGAGTCAAACTGAATATCAAATGCGATGACTTTCGCGCCAGCACGAGACAAATTGTCCACAATTTTTGCCCATACTTCACCACGAGGATACGGCCATTTTGAAGGTATAAGCCGCCACGCTTCATCATCAACTTCAATCAGAACTACATCTGTACCATTTTGAATAAAAGTTGAATCACTGGCTCTCCAACCCGTTAATGGTCCACGAACGGAATGGAATCGGTAATCATAAGTTTTGAGTTCCACAAAATCAAATACTCCAGCCCAATGTAAAAGAATAATTAAAATCATTGATCCCAATGTTAACCCGAGAGAAATCCCGTGCTTTTTAATGGCTGCTATCAAGTGATTTATCAAAATTTGTATCCTAAAGTTAGAAGCACACTCGATGTATTAACAGATAATGATTCTCCAAATTCATCAATTGAGCCATCCGAATCATTATCCAACCCATCCGTTTTATAAAATGCACTATGATTTAGTCTTATATTGCTAGAAAAATTTAGGGATAAATTCTTAATAATAGACCAATTTAATCCTAAGGATCCACCATAAAGATTTATCATATCATCTGTACCTTGGCTTGATAGAGCATTCACACCTGAAGAAATTAGAACTTTATTATTGAGTATATTATACTGAGCACTTAAACCTAATGCCCTCCATTTCATTTCTCTAACCGTTATGGCATTATATTCGTCGCGTATTGGAATATATAAAGTCGTCTGATTAAATGAAAAATTTGATTTCAATGGAAAAGAAAAACGAGATGAAATATTAGCACTCATAGTTGTAGAATTAGTCTTAGAAAAGAAATATTCAGGATCACGCACGGACAATAATATATCAGAATATTGTATTTTATTAAAACTCACAGAAATATTATTCAGCGTTTTTCCAAACGTTGCAGGAATATTGACCGACATCAATGTATTTAAAGATCGGGTTTTTTCCCGGAGATCGGACACGAAATTATCATCAGCATCTACGCTTACAGAATCAACACCATTGTTCTTCTTTGAAGATTGAATGTTCACAACGATTGAGGGTGCCCCAGGGCCAGGAACAAGCGTAAAATTCATTGAATATTTTGATATTTTTAATGGATCAATAGCCGTTGCAGATATTTTATTATCTTTATATTGATACGCGAATAATGCTGATAATTTCCTATCTAAAAGAGATAAGCGATTATTGATTGTAAATTCTCGTAGATTGGGTGTAAGATATGGATTCCCTAAGGTTTTATACTGTGCACCGATTTGACGATATTCAATGAGAAGATTATTAATGGAATAATGACCCTTCAATCGTAAATAAAATGCAGATGAGGGCATATTAATGAATGCGGCTAATTTATTTGTCTCCATCGCTCCAATATCAATGGGAATTAAAGGAATCATATTGATATTAATTATAAATAAATCTTTATAATCAGATGGGTTTGGAATCAAACTGGTATCAATCGGGGAGAAAGAACTTTCTTTTTTATTGCCGTCCTCATCATACATTTGCCCAATGAATCCATCTAAAGAATCATCTAAAATTGTATCCATTTGCACCAATGTCATTTCTCCATCCCAAATATTCGTATTAAACAAACTGATATTCCACCCTGACTGAAAAAGAAGTTTGCGATTATCCATGGCTGATTCAATATCAAACCCCATCACAAGATTATCTTCTGGTGAACGACCTTCCCAATTATTGTTTTGAAAAATAAGCGTATCATTCTGATTCATGATTTGTGAATAAAAATCTCCATAAGTATAGTCGCCTGCATCTAAACCATAGCCAAGGGAATCCACAGAAAATTTGACTTCATCAGGCAAATATTGGGATACTTTATATTTATCATCTTTTACCTTCATGGCATGAAATGCTGCTTTAAATTTGTTGAAAATAGAAAATGATAATTTACCTGCATAAATTTTTCTCGGAAATGTGTAGCCAGTTCGACTAAGGTAATATTTTGTAAAATCTGTACTATCATTCACTGTGTTCTCACTTAGTAAAGTGTACCCACCATTTGTATAATTCTGGTATTGGACGGTCTCATTCAAATTTCCTGTTACTGTTTGAAGTCTAAAATAAGGAAGATGAATATCAATTGATTGCCCTCTTACTCGTTTCCCTTCTATTATATAAGGCGAAAGAGCTGGATATACATCGCCTAATTCTATTTTTAAATAGTCAGTAATAAATAAACTTGTCGTTGTTCGATTTAAGGGCTGCATAAATTCAGATTCTCTCGATGTTGTTCTAAAATTTAGTCGAGCTTTAATCCAACTCATTTCTCCAGATATTTTTCCATTTAATTCAGCCTCACTCAGGGATATACTAGAAGCTGAACTTTGAGATATCACTGAATTTATATTTCCGCGATACATAAATTGCTCAATAATATTTGATGTAGATTTTGTAACCGTGAATGACCATTCAATCGGCTCAATTTCTAAACCGTATGACGTCATAAATTTTAATTGAATCGTATGAAGCCCTACCGATAAATCCTCTGGCGTTAATGATAATATATTTTGCTCATAAAGAGCCCTTTCAGTATAATCTTGTTCATCAATGAAAATTGCAAAATGTGTTGTATCTATATTTGGATTGTTAAAGGTTGATACTGCAATCACGACATCCGTTGGCCTTACGAAAGAACCTTCCTCTGGAGAAAGAATCATGACATCTGAACTTTGAATGAAACTGTTTTTTTGTTTAGTACTTCCTGATTGAATTTTGATTGGCTTTTCAGTCACGGAAATTGAAAGCGGATTTTCAAATGGATGTTCACCAAATGGGACGGATACTTTTGCATTCATTGGCATATCCAAAATCATCACATATTCAATTCCAGGTGAAATGATTCTGTATCCTGGAATAGTTGCGCTCCAATGAGACCCTTGTTGTATCATGCTAATTTCTTGATAATTAAAAGCACCAATGATTCGAAAAAAGAGTGTTCCTTGAACCGCAGGTGTATCTTGAAGGATTAGAACGGATAGTTCAATACTTTCTCCTTCTTTTATAGAAGAGGGTATTTTATGTAAATAATTCTCAGTGGCTTGAGCGTTTAACGAAGATACAAATGAAAAAAGAAGTAAAAACGCAGTGCTATGACGGAACATCAATAATAAGTGAAAAACCTATGGAATTAAAACAGTCTATTGATATTTAATCAACAATGACTTTTGTTCGCCATTTGGTCCTTCAAAATATATACGAATTTGCGATTCGCCAGATTCATTTCCATCAGGGTCATCTGGAATATTTGTCGGGTTGGTTTCGGTCATATTGACTTGACCATCAGGTGTTGATACACCTGTATTTCCTTCTGTTACATCAACATTTAATCCCGTCTCAATATTTAATAGATTTACAATACCTTCCAGTCCCATGACTTCATCGCCATTTGACGGATCAGAAACTAACCAAAAATCTGTTCCTTTTACAGACGCAACAGATGTGGCAGTTTGAATGATAAAATCACCTTTACGTTGTTTGGAAACCATCGCTCTCACGGTTCCACCATCTAAATCAATTTTTTTAGCGATACTCACGGCCGATCTTTTTCCTGTAATCACTAATTCGGATTTTTCTTTTATTTTAAGCGTCGTCTTATCATCAATAAAAATAATGGCAGCAAACCCTAAACTTCCTGTTCGTATTCTATCACCATCGCCTAAAAGGGTGCCTGGTTTCAAATCTTTGTAATTTTGGCTACTCTTTTGCTGAAGCTCTACTTTTCCTTTTATTTTTGTGGTAACTGCAATTTTACCAGCTAAAACACTCGTATTAACTACAGTTATAAGTAGTAATAAATAAATAAATTTAATTAGATAACGCATTATTCCTCCACCTCAATACTAATGATTTCAAAATCATTATTCATAATTTGATTTAATACATAATTAAGACTCGATGCATCTACTGCAATATTATTGATTTCCAACTGACCCGATGGCAAGTAGGCATCTAATGAAGAGCCAGAGGAAAATAATGCA
>Ga0257124_1000613_pt1:25000-36582 | contig 36582 bp, 22 predicted proteins | sample SI106_150metaG_FD_190154 | JGI IMG/M metagenome (GOLD analysis project Ga0257124, IMG submission 190154) | Marine microbial communities from Saanich Inlet, British Columbia, Canada - SI106_150 | ecosystem: Environmental > Aquatic > Marine > Inlet | place: Canada: British Columbia...
CCTGGTTATCCCAGGCAGTCTTCTTAGAGTCCCCACCATAATGTGCTGGCAACTAAGAACAGGGGTTGCGCTCGTTGCGGGACTTAACCCAACATCTCACGACACGAGCTGACGACAGCCATGCATCACCTGTAATCATGTCTTTGAGCAAGCTCGCAGAGGGCTCTGCTTTCACAGAGCTTTCATGAATATGTCAAGTCCAGGTAAGGTTCTTCGCGTTGCATCGAATTAAACCACATGTTCCACCGCTTGTGCGGGTCCCCGTCAATTCCTTTGAGTTTCAACCTTGCGGTCGTAGTCCCCAGGCGGAGTACTTAATGCGTTAGCTCCGGTACCGAAAGGGTTGAATCTTCCGACACCAAGTACTCATCGTTTACGGCGTGGACTACCAGGGTATCTAATCCTGTTCGCTCCCCACGCTTTCGTTCCTCAGCGTCAGTAATAGGCCAGAAAGCTGCCTTCGCCATTGGTGTTCTTCCTGATATCTACGCATGTCACCGCTACACCAGGAATTCCGCTTTCCTCTCCTATACTCTATTTTGATAGTTTCAAATGCACTCCATCGGTTAAGCCGATGTATTTAACAATTGACTTATCAAAACGCCTACGAACCCTTTACGCCCAATAATTCCGGACAACGCTAGCACCCCTCGTATTACCGCGGCTGCTGGCACGAAGTTAGCCGGTGCTTTCTTGTAAGGTACCGTCTAGAACGAACATTATTAACATCCGAACTTTTCTTCCCTTACGACAGATCTTTACACTCCTAGAAGCTTCATCGATCACGCGGCGTTGCTGCGTCAGGGTTTCCCCCATTGCGCAAAATTCCCCACTGCTGCCTCCCGTAGGAGTCTGGGCCGTATCTCAATCCCAGTGTGGCTGATCATCCTCTCAGACCAGCTACCGATCATTGCCTTGGTAAGCCGTTACCCTACCAACAAGCTAATCGGACGCAGACCCATCTCAAAGTGTGAGCCGAAGCCCACTTTAACAACTGTATCCCGAAGGATTCGCTGCATCATCTGGTATTAGCTCCGCTTTCGCGGGGTTATCCCAGTCTCTGAGGCAGGTTGTCTACGCGTTACTCACCCGTTCGCCAGTTTAATAGTTCCGCAAGCGGAACGTTCTCCTTGACTTGCATGTGTTAAGCACGCCGCCAGCGTTCGTCCTGAGCCAGGATCAAACTCTCCATTGTATGTTTGATTTTGTTGTTGTTCTCTTAACAAGAATCAACGCTGGACTCATCACATACCGAATTTTCAATAATCACTTCTCTCGAAGCCCACCAATTTACACACTATCTAAATGGTGTGTCAATATCTAATCACTAAATAATAAATTATTTTTTAATTAATAAAGGTTCTTTGAAATCTATAAATAATTTTACGCTTCTATTAGCTAATTTTTCTAAAATAAAATTTTGCGCAATGTCTCTATTGCTCTCTTGTGTTTGATCTAATGCTTGCCATAAGCTGCCACCATATATACCTAATCCTATTATAATGGGAGGTAGCGCATATTTTAGTTCCGTGCTTTTTAATTGGATACTAGAAGGGATTTCATCGCCACCATAAAGATTAAAAACATTTTTCTCGCCCTTAAAATTTGTAACCATTGGCTGTATTACCTTCGGCGATTGTTGATAATAAAGTTCGCCATCAGCGAGCGTGATATTATTCAATATCATCATCATACGTATAGTAGCCATCGAAAAAAATATACCCGCACCATCAAAATTATCATCTAACATCAGATGTCCGCCTCCAGGCAGCAACGCGCCTGAAATTGCCACCCACACCTTTTTCTTTTGAGGTAGCTCTTGCACTTGATTAATGATAGGGAACAATGAATCTATTAACCTTGAATAATGGGCATGATTGAATTGTTTTTTAGCTGCTAATAAATTTTGACGAGCCTCACCCCAATCCATTTGATCAATCAATGCGTAGGATCTGAAAATTAAATAATAAGGGTTTTTTGTTTTCTCTGTTAAGGCAAATAAAGCTTCATATTTTTTTGCCTTAAACAAAACATAAGCTTCTCTTTTTTGACAAGCTGAATATACAATTGTATTTTTATTCACTGAATCTTTAGACCTTTTATAATAAGTTAAGGCTAAGTCGTAATTTTCCATTTCTTCGTAAGATCTAGCAATATGATACAAAATAACAGGTTCAATTGGATCGCCAGGAAAACGATACATAAATTGGAAACAACTCAATAAACAACGTTCATAATGTCCTTCTTGAAATAAAAAGTCACAAAAAGAAACCAACTCGCCTCTTTGGTGACTGGTATGGTCCACCCATTCCTGCTTAATATCATCTGCTGAACGATAGGGAGACTGCTGGGCAATAGCGACGCCAAAAAAAATGAATATACTGGATAGTATGTTTATTCGCATAAAAAAAATTCCCCCATTCAAAAGAATGAGGGAATTTAGTGTGTTTAGTATTAAAGTAATAAAGTTACTGCAACAAAAGCATTTTCTTTCTAGAAGTGAAACTTGAAGATTTCAATTCATAGAAATAAATCCCTGAAGCAACAGAGTGTCCTTGCATATCTCTTCCATTCCATTCATACGAATATTGGCCAGGATTAAGTATACCTTCAGCTAATATGGATACTTTTTGACCCAAAATGTTATAGATGGAAAGAACCATCTTTCCTGCACCTTGAGGGACATCGAATGATATGTTCGTTACTGGGTTAAATGGATTTGGATAATTTTGATGCAATACAAATTGCCCTGGAAGGATTTCAGATCTTAGGCCTAATTGAGATGTTGAAACAGTTTGAGGATTATCTGGTGAAGGATATCCGCAAACAACACTCAAAAGTTCTGGATTAGCAGATGTCCCAGGCAATTTCGCTGACTCAAAATAGAATGTAACATTTTCTGGCAGCGTTTCTCCCGCAATCAACTCATAAGAAATAAATACAGCATCCCCTTCCGAACCATTTCCTGTAGTTTGTGCTTGAGATGTGCTATAAGCCATTACTTTGACATAATCATTATTAACACTCGAAGTATCATCAATAAAATTTGCCGTTAAATTCATTTGCTTAGGCTCGCCTTCAGGATTTGTCAAGTTCTCAAATTTTGCACCTTTTTGAACAGAACCCAATTGTGAATTACGTACACCATCTCCGTTTAAATCTGTAAAGTCTTCACCTTCATCGTAATTTCCATTTCCATTGGCATCAACAAATGGCTCTGGACCAAAATAAAGTTGAGAGCCTGCATCGTGATGTATATCTAACTCCAATCCACGAATCGGCTCATTATCTACCAATCTAATTGTAAACATAACTTGGCTCCCCGAAACAGTTGCACTACTTGTATATGCTAAACAGCCGCATAAACCCGTCGCAATGGCTTGTCCGTATGTTGGGTTTGGCGTTCCATCTTGTAATTGCGTCCGCATATCAATATGATAAGACGAGTCGGATGGACAATCTATCTCAGCAAACAAACTTACTGTCCCCAAACTGATAAATAGTATTAAATATAGTGTTTTCTTCATATTACTTATTCCTCTTAGGTATTGTTGAATATTACTTGTAATTAATGGTTGATTGCAATACTTCATTATTTGATGTATGCAAGTTTTTGAATATGTCTATTTTTTGTTGTTTTCACTTCTAGAAAATAAATCCCAGTTGGGACTTGCGTTCCACTATTGCTTAATCCATTCCAGGCCAAGGTATATTTTCCAGCATCAAAATGTCGATTCACTAATTTTGCAACTATTCTCCCAGAGATATCATAAACACTTACCATCAATTTTGATTGTTCTGGTAAAGAAATATTGACGTTTGTCGTTGGGTTAAATGGATTTGGATAATTACTTGAGACTGCAAATGATTGTGGAATAAGCTTGTTCCCTTCATTGCTAATAGATAATTGACTCCTATCATAATATCCATTTCGATGTGCATTTCCACGATGCATATTCCATGAGATCCTATTTCCACTTTCATTTTTTATATCAATTACTTGCAAGCCATTTGTGGTGCCAATTGCTAATTCAAAATCGCCATCATTATCTAAATCACCGATAGCTGGAGTCGATTCTATATTTCCACTTACGGACATGGGAAAATGCTCAAAGTTAGAACCATCATGGTGAAAAACATAAATTGTTCCAGATTTTTTTGCAGTAATAATTTCTAAATCACCATCATTATCTAAATCAGCCATTACAGGACAAGAAAGAGCATTATAGCCCAAATCTATTGGCCAACCTGCTAATTCAGTATCACTGGTAGGATTCCAAACGTGCACATGATCATCGTATCCCACAAACAATAATTCAAAGCTTCCATCGTTATTGATATCTCCAATAGAAATCCCGCCACGAATATCATCACCCGAATCAAAAGAAGCCATTACGGTTGCATCATGATTTAAAACAAAGAGTTTACCATTATCATTTCCTGCTATTATTTCTAAATCACCATTATCATCCATATCGGCCAAAGAAGGTGGTGAATAAAAACGCTTAGTTGTGACAAAAGGAAAACCGCTCATAACCGCACCATTGGACTGAATTGCATAAATATTATTTTCCCATGTAGCGACAACAATTTCAGGATTTCCGTCTCCATCTAAATCGCCAACGGCTGCGCCCACCAACATATCTTCCCCTAACGAAAGAGGAAAACCACTCAAGTCAGTGCCTGTATGGGTAATCACATATACCTTCCCATTATCTGAATCTTGGGTAGTAAATATGATTTCTAAATTCCCGTCTCCGTTTATATCATAAAGTGCGGGTGCACCAACAATATTTCCGCCAGCTGTATAAGCCATTTTTTGAGAACCATTACTGCTGACTACATATAGCTTACCATCAAAAGAACCAAAAATAATTTCTAAGTCACCATCCGAATCTAAATCACCAAAGGCAGGACTCGATCGAATTTTATCATCGACATCAAATGGGAAACCATTTTGGATAGAGCCATCACTGGAGTAAGCGTGAAATCTATTATTCTCTTCCCCAAAATATATCTCACTTACCCCATTTCCATCAAGATCTGAAATTAAAGGAGATGATTTAATAGAGAAACTCTCAGTTGGGAAACCCGCTTGGTTTAAGGTAAGACTCAAACTAATGCTTTGAACTTCCTGATACGTATTTGATCCAGAGGATGCTGTTAGGGTCACTTCACAAAGAATATCACCTAAACTAGCTGAAGGATCTGCCACAACTTGGAATTTGTCAAATAAAGGAATGGATGAAGAGCCTGCAACAATCGTAGAAGGGAAAGAAATGACATTGTCAATAATGCTAATTCGAGGATCATTTGTAGATAAGGTTGCTACCACACTTTCGGCGTCCGCCCAACCCGCACCATTAGCAACAACGGCCTTGATATCAACCGTTTCCCCCGGGTTAAATAATCCATCACTATCATCATCATTATAATAAATAATATCCTGAACGCTTAAACTTGGAAAAATACCTGAAGATAATGATTTGGAAATGTTTAATCGTCCCGAACCGAGCATGCCCACTAAACTTGTTCCATTACATGAAGCATCCATGGCGGGGAAAGAATCCGTTGATGTTAATATTCTATCAATAATCCAATCCTGAGATTCATCAGGAAATTTGGACCATAATAAGGCGACTGCACCTGCCGTGATTGGGGCAGAAAAGGATGTTCCATCAACATAAATATATCCACCACCTACATTTGTTGTTCGAATAGATTCACCCGGCGCACACAAATCGATAGTCGTCCCAGCAGTGGCCCAGCAATTAAAATTATCATTATTACCAGTGGCACTAACCGAAATAACATTATTGAGACCTGAGGGATAATGAGGGTCAAAATCAGTTTGTCCATTGTCATTACCATTCCCAGCAGATGCGACCACAATAGCACCATATGTATTATGTGCTACATTAATCACACTTTGGTTTCCACCGCCACCGCCCCAAGAGCAATTAATTACATTTGCCCCCATTTGCGCAGCAGCTAAAATACCATCATACCCATCTGTGACAAATCCTGGATCATGACTTGCGTTAATCGCCATAATTTTTACACCAAAACCAACAGATGCGATTCCAGTTCCATTATCGGTTACGCCACTCGCAGCACCTGCAACCATGGTTCCGTGATCCAATTGGCTATTGATGTTGACTGGATCGTTGTCGTTACCCGAGACATCCCAACCAATAAAATTATCGATATACCCATCGCCATCATCATCGACACCATTCACATCACCCGGATCAAATATCCAAGATCCTCCAGATTGGACAATAGTTACCCCATCGCCATCTGCATCTTCTCCTAAATTATTCCAAATATTTGCTCGCAAATCGGGATGATCCCAATCTACACCTTGGTCAATGATTGCAACCGTCATAACGCCATTCTCCATTTCCCCAGGAATTTCTCCGTTAACAATATCCCAAGTATCAAAAGCTTCTGCTGCTTCAATAAGATGAAGAAAATATTGCTGGTTCCAATAAGGATCATTGGGAACATAAGTCGGCTTTATCATACTCATTTCTTCTGCTGTTTTGATAAAAGACTGAGCTTCTAATTCGAGCCTAAGTGCATATAAATCACTTCGATTTTCTTCGAACTCAAGGACAAAATAACGATTTAAATAAATATCGCCATCTCGGTCTGTTGGCCTCGCTACGCTTAACCAAGGATAAATTTTATCTGCTTCTATCATATTCAACACAGAATTCAATTCTTGTAAATTACTAGATCGCTTATCTTCTGTGACAAGAAAATTCTGAACATCATTCTCGATATAAATCAAAAGCCGATCATTGAAAGTTTCCCCAAATAATCCAGCTGCGAGAAGCATGAATGTAATTATGTATTTCATTATTTCTTTCCTAAGCTATCAAAAATAAAAGAGGGAACTTTCGCTCCCTCTTTCCCATTTTCATTTATTTCATTAAGACCAATTTTCGAGATTGATTAAATAGGAGCTTCCCCTTATTTGAGAAACTTGTGAGTCTATAAATATACATCCCAGATGATAAATTAGATGCGTTTAATCCAAATTGATAATGCCCTGCGTCCATGTTTTTATCAATCAAGGATAAGACTTCTTTACCCGTCAAATCATAGATTTTCAAAGATGCTTTTCCTGACTGCGCTATATCAAAAATAATAGTCGTTGTCGGGTTAAATGGATTCGGATAATTCTGCTTTAAAGCAAATGTCTTTGGCAACGAAGCAGACGATCCATCTATAGCAACAGTCGCATTCACTGTATCTACATCACAGCGAATCATAATGGCACCATCTGAAAGTCCCAATTCAGTCAAACCTTGCCACGATCCTGAGCCCAAAGTACTATTAATATAACTATGTGTCGTTGGCGAGTCCATATCCAAACCGATCGGAGGTGTTGTTGACATTTCCATCCATCCCACGTAAAAACTACCTTCTGTAATGGAAAGGCCATAAGCAGATAAATCAGCGACAGACCATCCAGGAACAAGAGATACTGGAACGCCCGATAGTAGCACCGTACCTGGCATATCATTTTCTCCATCATCATCCCAAACATTGACAAAAGCAATACCACTATTACTACCATCAATAAAGTATTTTGCACTATATAAATCTACTGGATAAGAATTAGGCGTGAATTTTACGGCTAAATAATTACCATCAGTTGCATTAAAACTTCCATTGGAAGAGCCATCATCATGTGCATATTCCACAATCGTTTGTGGAGAAGGCGTGCCACAAACAGGACCTGCCATATCACTTTCATCTGTGCCATAAACCGTGGTAATACCATAACAATATTCTGTGCCATTTTGGACAAAATTATCTGTGTAATCTGGTGAAGATAAACCAATGCCATTAAACATCAAATTGAAATCACCACCCGCCGCACTACGATATACATTGTAAGCAGCGGTTGCGCTACCTTCAGAATTAATCACAGCACGAATCCCCCACTCACCATCACCAAGATTATTCGTCGTAGCTACAGAAGCCCAATCTGACCAAGAACCGAAATTGACCCAACTATTGGCTGAAGGAACTGCTGCTTCATCAATAGGTGCATAAATATATGTCGTATCGCCTGGCGTGTCTGAAAAAGCACCCACATCAAAACCTAGAACAAAGTCACCTTCAAAAGTCCAGTTATCTGCACTTAAATCAATGCTATTCCAAGAATCTACCGTGAGTGAAATCGATTTACTATAAGTCGGTACTGCATCAATGATATTTCCTGCGGCAGCATATCCATATAATGTGGTTTCCGTTTCCGTATTAGATTCATATCCAAATATTTTTGCTGTTGTAACCGTTGTCGTTGCTCCAAAAGGTGCATTGAAGTACTCACCAGCAACAAAAATCCCACTGGCTGAAAATATTCCATTTTGAAAAGCAGACCCCGAGCCATCATCTGTATCATAGGCTAGTTCTTCGCTACCGCCTCCACCTCCTCCAATGGGGTCCCAAGCGAGACTGATAACACCATCACCTGCTTCTAAATTTATATTTTGAACCATAGGAATAGAATTGTAAGAAATTTGAGTGACCTCAAAATCATCAATATGGAAACCAAGCGTGGTAGGCGTATCAGCATTCGAATGTAGTCCCACTCGAAAACGAATCGTTTGTCCTGCTAATTCTGTAACGCTACTATAATCATACGATTCACTCCATTTACTCCATATGTCAGTTGAGCCGGTAAAAACATAATTAGGCAAATTAAGATCACCCGTTGGGTTACTTACCGAATACCAAACTCCGTCATTTTCTACTTCTACGTAAAGATAGTCCGTATCAGGAAAATCGCCATTATCTAAACCAGCTTTGAAACTAAAATCAAAAAAGAACAAAGCATCACTTTCATTGGGAAGCACAATTTCTGGAGAAATAAAATAGTTTTCCATACCAGGGTTGTACGTATTTGTCGAAGGATCAAAACATCCAACAGCATGACTGGGAGAGGGAGCTGTAGCATCTTCATAAACATGCCAAAGATCACCCGCAACAGGCACCATACTTCCAGACACCATGGTTCCATCATCTACACCATTATTGGAAAAGTCACCAAGAACGATATTATCAACAATGATTCCAAACATAGAAGTATTATCAACAGTACTGTAAGAAGGGTCTGACGCAAAAGCAAAACGAATCATTACGTTCTGTCCACTATAAGTGGAAAGATCAAAATCTGCACTGACCCAGCCATTACTACTTCCACCCCAGCCTGCAATATTTGCTCCTTCACCATGTTCATATCCAAAACTGTAAAGAGAAGAACTATTATAACTGGGAGAGCCCGAGATAACAGTCCAATTTGCTCCAGCATCAGTTGAAATTCTTACATTGGAACCATCCCAACCATTATATGGATCTTCCGCACCTGCGGTTCCTTCAACATTATAATTGAGGTCAAAGGTTAAATGCCCACCTGGTGGAACTAAGATTTCAGGTGTATCTAAAATGAGATACGAGTGGTCTAAATATCCATTGATATCCGTGTCTCCCATCCACCAAGCCATGCCTGTTCCGTCGGGTGTATCAAAATCATCAACATGCCACATGCCAGAAGGCATTGTCAAATCTAGACTTGTCCAATCAAGGGTGCCTTCGAAATCTGCAAAATAGAGAGATGTCGTATCATTCCTAAAACTGCTTTGAACATTTTCTTGGAAGTCATTTTGTAAATCAAGTCGAGTTTCTGCCATCATAGCCGAAACCATTAAGATGAAGGGTAATAAATATTTCATTATTTTTTCCTTTTGTTTTAACGATGAAGTGGGGCCACTCCTTCAAGAGCACACCCCACCATTCAATTTATCCTACAATAATTCTAAAATTATTTTAAGAGGACTAACTTTTTCGTCGCAGTATGTGAGTCTTTAACGAGGGTGTAAAAATAAACACCAGAAGAGAGTTCTGCGCCATTTAGCGTTACCTGAAATGCGCCAGCTGGTTTATTTTCATTGACCAAAGATTTGACATGATTCCCACGAATATCGTATAGATCCAATTGAACCAAACCTGGTGTATCAATTTCATATTTAATCTGCGTAAGCGGATTAAATGGGTTTGGATAATTTTGCCCTAAAGATATTTTTTCTGAAACGATATTATTTTCATCATTTACATCTAAAAAATCACTCGTATAAAGCCCTACATAGACCCACTGTTTGTAATCTTCATAACCGTCATTATCCGAAACAGTCAAGACGTTAAAATCAGGAGATTGATAAAATACACCCACCGATTCATCATTGGCTGCAGTTGCTAAATGAACGCCCACTTCCAAAGCTGATTCTGGATAGCCATTAGTAGTCATCGTTCCAGATCCTCTTGTATTTGTTACATTCTCAGGATCTGACCAAGTCAAACCATTATCCGTTGATTTCGCCATGAACAAATCAAGATCTGTAGGCAAGTCCGTCATATCATCTTTAAACTCTGATACAGCAGATATAGCAAAATACATGGTCTCACTACCTTCTTCCGCACTCAGTGTGATATTAGGATAAAGATATTGAATCGTCCCTAAATAATCATCTTCACCATCATGAAAAATAGTTTTGATATTAGAACTTGAAAAATCCGCAGAATAACTCTCTGACATATCCATGACAAATGATGCAGTCCAATTATCAACATCAGCCATTGGATCTGGACTATACGCATGCATAATCCCCGAACTTAAACTCCAAGTAATAAATGTAGAGTCAGCTTCACCATCACCATCGGCATCAGCACATCCGCCACCATCTTCTTTACATATATTTTGAATAAAGGGAAAAATAAGATGTAAACCACCGTTTGCATCTGTTCTCATTTCCGAAGTATAGAACAATGTCCAACCTGGCGTCAAAAAGTAAAGGGCATCAGAGCCATCAGCTAAGGTATCATCTTCAAAAGTGAGCGTATCTCCATAATGATAATAGTATTCATTGTCTTCTAGTTCCCATCCCGTATAAAGTGAATCAGTCAAACGACGAGCCACTGCGTCCGCCATTACATGATATCCTGAATTTTTAAATCCACCTGAGTAAGTCCAAGTATCACCCCAATTTTCTGTTTTTTTGTAATAAAAAGACTGATTCGTAACATCATCTACAAAATCATCATTCCCAGCTATGTCTGTAAAATTACCCCAGCCAACCTGAACCATATATCCAAGCCCATCATCATTGATATGATAATCAAGGGACGTTATATGCCCTGAAGTAAACCATAGGGAATCACCGGCGGATGTCATTTCATCTCCATCTGCAATCACATAAGGTGAACTCATGTTAAAGTAGCCATTGGCATAGGAAGAACTTTTCATCATGAACTCTCGATTATCTCCATCCGTAAATGAAACATAAGTCCCCGTTAATTGATAAGACCCATTTCGAGGCGTAAGCATTACATTTCCACGCCATATATCATTTGGTGTGCAGACATTTCCAGCACAATCAGGATTCATAGATTGAGGCGTAGCAAACCAACTTGAAGCCCAAGGGTTTAAACCTTGACTATCCCAAGTATATTGAGGGAAACCAGCAGAAGCGCCTCCTCCTGTTAACTCTCCTGCGATTTCGTTCCAA
>Ga0257124_1000616_pt1 | contig 36419 bp, 38 predicted proteins | sample SI106_150metaG_FD_190154 | JGI IMG/M metagenome (GOLD analysis project Ga0257124, IMG submission 190154) | Marine microbial communities from Saanich Inlet, British Columbia, Canada - SI106_150 | ecosystem: Environmental > Aquatic > Marine > Inlet | place: Canada: British Columbia | collected...
TTCACAATTCGACAGTATCGTTTTGTGTTAATTATATAATTTTAATCACTCAAAATATATATTTTTTTATTTCTCAGAATATATATTTTATATGTCAAAAAAAATCGATTATGTAGACATGTTCGTAATTTGACAGTATTGTTTTGTGTTAATTATATAATTTTAACCCCACAAAATATATATTTTTTTTTTAATTCTCAGAATATATATTTTATATGTCAAAAAAAATCGATTATGTAGACATGTTCACAATTCGACAGTATCGTTTTGTGTTAATTATATAATTTTAACACCACAAAATATATATTTTTTTATTTCTCAGAATATATATTTTATATGTCAAAAAAAATCGATTATGTAGACATGTTCACAATTCGACAGTATCGTTTTGTGTTAATTATATAATTTTAACCCCACAAAATATATATTTTTTTAATTCTCAGAATATATATTATATATGTAAAAAAAACGATTATATATATATTATATATTTTGAGATTTCACGGGATATATGTTGTCATGTTTACAAAAAAATTTTCTTCTAATTTATTCTATAGGACAAAAATAATTATATTTTGATTCTGATAATTTATCTGTATCATCACAATCACAAAATTCTATATGTTTGTATTTATAATTATGTGGTAAGTTTAAATTGTGTAATTCATATAATTCGCGTTGAATATTATATATCCATGTAAAATGCTTATGTTTAGCATCTTTATAGTGCTTGCACATTTTTTTAATGATATCGACCAATGAACTTTTCTCAGTATATGTATTACAAATTAATGATGGTAATAACAATAACATTCTATAGAATTGAAGTTCTCTATTATCATTATTAGATAATTGAAGCGAATATATATATAATGCATCAAATATAATATCATATTTATATTTTCTGTCATATCTTTCTAAATTATCATTATTTGTATTGTTCATATATTCACAATTACACAATTCATTATGTAATTTGTAAAAATCATATTGTTTCTTATGTATTCTATCATTAACTATGTTATGAGCTAAGTTTGACCATACTAGATATGGATGTTTATATTTATATGTTAATTCAAATGGAAATTCACATAATAAATGTTTAAAATGTTTTTCACAATTTTTGCATGGTAAAAATGAACACATGAGATTCATATACTCCTCAAATTTCTTACCTTTATCATTATTTCTTAATGACAACGATAATACATTAAAAGATGACCATAAATATTGTCCCCAATGTTTAACCATTATATTTATAATAAAAATTATTTTAAAATATTTATTTATTTAAAAAAATGGATAGACAAACATCACTAAATATACAATTTTTAAGTCCTGATAATATTGGTATCACAAATAATAAGTTATTTATAAAATCAAAAGATAAAAAAGCTATATTGGTTATCCATTCAGAATCATGTAGACAATGTGAAAAATTTATGCCATTATACGTATATTTAGCAGCTAAAATCAATAAACTTATAGCAGATAGGAATCAAACACCTATAACATTTTATGAAGTTCAATCTAAATTTATTATTAATCAAATTAGAAATCATAACTCAAGAAATGATGAAAATGCTAAAATAAGTTTTACACCTGCTTTATTATCTTTTCAAGATGGGGCATTTAAGCAAATGTTCCCTGCTCAGACATATTTATATCAAAAAGATGTTGTAGATTTTATCGTCAGAGATAATTTTCCAATTAAATGTAAGGGAGTAGTTGATGAATCAAAAGAAGGATATCTTGGCGACGAAGATATGGAATATTTTTGTGGTATAGATAGCGATATTCAGTTAGATAATATATTATACGGAGACGACGACGCTCCTAAGGTTAATTATGAAAATGACGATCCAGGTGTTCGTTTATTATACGACGACGAGTCTAGTAGTAGTCAACAACAACCTAACGGATATAATCAACAACAATCTAACGGATATAATCAACAACAATCTAACGGATATAATCAACAATATGACGTTAGAAATAAACATACGATTGTTAATAGTAATACACATATGAATCATCGCGTTGTTATGGATGATACTTCGCAACCACAATATAGATACGAAAAAAATACGCGAAATTATGACGCAAATAATTATAACAGAAATATGTTGAATCAGGCATCAAGACAAGGACCACATAGGAAATATAACTCTATTAACCCAACATATATTGATAAACACTCTAATATTAATAATACAAACAATACATACCAAGGAGGAAATTATAATGATGGCTACGGGTCTCAAATAGGAGGTCATGTTAATGCATATACTGATTTTAATAAAAAATATCACGAACAATCAGATTCACAATTTATGGGTCCAAATGTTCGTGATTATAATCAAACATTTAATCAAAAATATAATAATGGGTATCATCAATCTGAAAATAATGATTCCCAGAATTTCCCAAATAGACATATGAGACATATGACACATGGTAATTATAATATTAATACTAATACTGGTCCAACAAGTTTTTATTCATAAAATTTTTAATTATGTTTGTTGATAATAAATAAAAAAAATAATACAATCTCTTAAATCAGTTATCATAAATATTTTAATGTCTTTTAAAATATTTATTAATTTAAATGTTAAAAACAAAGAAACATGCCAAAACATCATCAAAATTTAAAAAAAAAAAAATAATTCCACATAAAAAAGTCCCATCTGTACATGAAAACGAAGATTATACGAATTACGATATGAATAATGAAAATGAGTTATTTGTTGATGAAGATGACATAAATAATGAGAATTATGAAGAAGATTATGAAGAAGATTATGAAGAAGATTATGAAGAAGATTATGAAGAAGATTATGAAGAAGATTACGAAGAAGATTACGATAATATAGATAATGAGAACGATGACATAGATGAGGATGACAATGTGGGTGAAGGTAACGGTGTTGACGATGACATATATAACGATATTGTTGATGATGTTGACGATATAGATGATGTCAATAGCAATAAAAATAACAGTGAGACTATAGAATATATACATACGAAAAATAAAACTTTGGCACCTAAGGTTCTTAGAAAATTATCGAATTATGATATAAATGCTGCGATAAAATTATATATAGAAAAATATAAAAGAAAAAATACACATTTTTTTCAGAAAATATGTTTTAAAAAAACAGAAGATAATTCTAAAGATGTTACATTTGGCTTTGAGGAATTAGATAATGATTATCATAGATATTTTTCGAATTCAAACAAAAATAAAGATGACACAAATGCGTATGATGCATTTGATGATATGATAGAAGATAATGATAATATCATCAATTTAAATTCTAGCGAAGATGAATTAAAACAATTATTCAAAGAGAAAATTGATAAAATTCGGATAGATTATCCTGAAGATGCGGCTAAAATCCCTACATTTCAGATATGGTCCACAAGTAGCCAAATGAAAAGATGGCTTAATCAATATTTAATAACTAAAAAGGAGGAAATATTAGTTTCTAATTATAAGGCATGGTTAAATGGAGCATTTATGGTATTAGAATTATTTGGAACACATATACTTAAAATAGATGTTAGTAATTTTGCAAAAGAATCTATGAAGAAAATGAATAGATATGATAAATTATTATTACGTTTAGGTCGCAAACGTGATAATAATTTGCAATTTAAATTAAATTTACCTGTTGAAGTAACATTAATTGGGTTAATTATATTACAAATGTTATTATTTTGGTTATCGAAAAAATATGGTATTTTCCAAACAATAGAAACATATATATATCCTGAAGACAAAAAGTTCGATATACCAATAAATACGCCGATTAATAATAGAAATGGTAATATGGATACCAACATGGATAATAGTAATATGAATAATAATTTCGCACGTAAAAAAATGAGATTTAGCAAATCTTACAGAAACAAAGACAATATTACATCAAACAATAATCAACCTCTGAATACTCAGCCTCATGTTATATTAAAACCGAGGCCATTAGAAAAAATCACCACTGCATTATATAGTAGAGTTAATCAACCTTTAACAACTAATAATTTATCATTACATGATAAAAATATGGATCAATCACCTGTTCAGATATTACCAACAGTTGATAATATGAACATTGCAATCCCTACTAAGAATGATAGTAATGATATGAATAATACAAATGCTGTTAAACATAATGATAATGATATGAACGATACAACTACTGTTACCCATGATGGGTCAATTAATGATGTAAATAATATAAAACCACCAAATCATAATTTATTTAAAACTCGTGTTAAACACCCCCCTACACTACCCGACAATAAAACAAATCTAATAGAAATAGTTGGTAAAGATGGTACTGTAATCAATCATCCTATAGAACCTCTTAATAACAAAAATTTGAAACAGAAACTAAATAATATAACTAATATGGTACTGTAATCAATCATCCTATAAAACCTCTTAATAACAAAAATTTGAAACTATATAAAATTTTTATGTTAAATTTATAATAAAAATATTATAAATTTATAAAAAGGAAAATGTATGGTCAACGATCGAATTATCAAAATAAATATTATGGAAATTATAAACCACAAATGAATAGTAGTAACTTTTCAAATATAAATAACAGAGATAATTATCAAAATAAATATTATGGAAATATGTACGGTAGTCAGATATCGCAATCAAACATGACTCCTAATTGTCAAACTGAAAAGGATAATTTACTACGTTATATTCAAACTATAAAAAATAATCATAAATCGGAGATATTACAATTATCTGCTAAATGTGATACATATATTGCAACTAACAATAGATATTACAATTATAATATTATATATATGGTTATAATAATAATTTTATCAATTATAATGTATTATATGTATAAAAAAGATAATTATATTAATATTAAAAAAATAATGAATAGTTAAAATATTTGTAAATATATATCATAAAATATTTGTTTTGGTATATCAAGTTTATTATATTTTTTAGTTTTTAAATTAGAGATATATGCTTCATCAGTATAATAAACATTATCAATAATAAAAATATTTTTATCTTGTTTGAATTTATTATAAAATGTCATATATATTTTATATATAAGAGTATTTGTTTCATATTTTTTATGTTTATATGGTAATAAATCATTATATGTGTCTATATGATTTTTTGTCATATAACATTCTATAATACTTATCAATTTTTTTTTATCAATTATTTTATATGAATTTTGTATATAATCTTTATTTTTGTCCTTCATATATATATAAATAGATTTTCGTAATTCGTTAATTGTCATACTTGATCTATGTATAAGTGCATGAATCTTTATCTTTTTATCTATTTTTATTTTTTCATGATGATATTTGATAAAAAATGATATACAGCCAGCTATTTGCGATAAATGGTTTGAATTATTAAATTTCGGAACATATAATTCTGAAATTCTCATTATAAGACTTATTTGATCATAATTATATTTAGTATATATATTTAATTTTTTAAGTAATAAAGTTATCAATATATCAGTTGATATATTGATAGGTCCTATACATTTCATATATAGTAAATTAGAATCATTTAATTTCTTAGTTATAAGTTTTATAGTAGTTTCTTGATTTTTTGAACGCAAATTAGCATCATATTTAATTTCATAATTATACTTAATTAATGCAAGCTGTTCCATAAATATCAATTGATAAAAAGATTTATGTTGATTAAAATATTTATATGCATTATATACACATACGAACATCATATATACAGCCTTCTTTTTTTTGCACACAATTTGTTCAAATATAATTTTATATTGTGTGTTTGCGTATTTGAGAACATCAATTTCAAATTGAGAATTATATTTTAACATCTCATTTATCAATCCTGTATCATGTATCTCATCTTCAGTTTGAATAGTACTAACGTTATTGATATATTTAACAACTACCTTTTCAAATGTTCGGACTTGTTCACCACAGTCATCACAGAATCCATTAGTTGTATTATCATGTATACATAACCCCTCGTCACTGGAATAATCATCATCAGATAAATACATATTATTATTTTAATATATTTTAAAAAAAAATCAATCTTTTAAAATATTTTTTATAGTAATTTATAATTTTTTACCAATATGTTTTTATATATTTTAAATATCTATAAAGATCAACGATATTTACTTGATTATTTCTATCATTTACAAACATTGATAATTTATTCATTAGTTTGTTATGATCATTGATATCGGGACCTATTTCATGATATAAAATCAATGCCCAAGCTACATATTGAATATTATAATTTTTTAAATCTTTTAAATTTTTAATCCTACCATAATTAATTTTAACTTTCTGTTCAGTTTCTAATATTGATATTAATTTGGATATACAACTACTTAATTCACCTTTCATATGTTTTTCTCCCATTAATGTCATATGTTCGAGTTTTTTTGCACTTTTAAGCGCTTTACCTTTTAATCCAGATATGTCCATTGTAGTTTCCAGTCCAGAGTATATATTTTGTGTGCGCCTAAACCGTTCATCACCATAATAACCTTCAGATTTAAATTGTTTGTTATAACTCGAAGACATTTATATAAATAGATAATCTATGATTTTTTTAATAAAAATCAAACTTTTAAATGTAAGAAAATTTATATAAAAACTATAGTAAATTATCATCAGAAGATATATGTTTGATATATTTACCTCTATAATTATAATATATTATATATTTATATCCTAATTGTTTAGGAGTAATGGATATATCATGATAATTATCATATGGTCCGCGATATGATCTGATTATATCTGTTAAGTTAATACAGTCACATGTTTTTAACATTTTACTAAATTTATAATCTTTATATTTATTATCCCAATTATTTATTGTTAATACAGAGTTAAATTTAAATGTGTTTCTCTTGTGAGGATTACTAATTAACATACGATATAAAATATTATTATAGAAATATTCGACTTTTAAATATTTATTAGTTATATCATATTTCATATCTTTACGATTAACACATATTTTATTATCTATCGTTCTTAAGAATGTTGATAGTAATAGTCTTATATAAAAAATAATGTTAAAAATAAACATATATATTTGCATTAAATTGTACATTTAATTTAAAATTTTTTTTAAATTAAATGGAAAGTACACAACATATAACATATAAAGCCAGTTACATAATAAAAATATTAAATTTTAACAGCGAAAATGATATAACCAATGATATTATTAACCAATCTCCATTAACAGAACATGATATTTATTATTTAAATATGTATGTCAATGATATGTTACATAGAAATTGGACTTGTCGCATTCATAAACGTGATAATAATTTAAAAATACAAATACTAATTGATATATTAAATAACCAAGCAAAACCTATTATAGGTTTTACTACAAAAGAATTAACAAAAATTAAAAATTTTATCTCGCGATATAATAATAAAAGATCACATAATATATATGGAATTCGAAATGTCAAACATAATAAACTGAAATATTCAAATAATTTATATCATAGCCAACAAAATATTATCGATTATAATTCTAATAATTATAATCTAACAAATTATAATTTAAATACCCGTGAAATGGAATACCCGAATAATTCACCTAATTTAGGTATGACTGGTATAACAAATATCAATAGATATATCAAATCATTTTCATCAAGAAAAAGTCAAAATCAAAATAAAAAAAATGCAAGACCAAATTTATATTATGATTTTGTTTCAACCAATGTAGTTATAGGAACACCAAATATGGTGGGGGTTACAAATTCGCAAATACAAGGTATGGATAATAGAAATAGAATTAGACAATCACGTGTAAGAAACGGATTATATAATAAAAATTATTAGATATATATGTCTACTAAATCCTTTTGCATCCAAATGATATTTATCAAAACCTATTTTTTCATCAGAATTTACTCTAGATAAATTATTCATAGCTTCCTTAGATATACTTATCGAATCGCTATCAGCACTACTTTGCAATCTAGTTGCTAAATGTAATGGTATTCCACAGTATTCTAAACGCCCATCAAAATAAAATGCGGTTATATCTCCTATACTTATTCCTATTCTTAAATGATAATCATCAGATTTCATATTTAATAGAGCCTTAGCATATTGTACTGCAACCTCTAAATTATGAAAGTCTTCATGACCTGTGTCATTTTCAAAAATATATTTATCAGGAAATGATAATAAATTACACCCATCACCAGTAAACCCGAGGATAAGAATATTTTCATAATTATCTTGTGTACATTTGATTATAGAATACATTGACATAAGAAATTTTGCTATTTTATGTCGCTTGTAGTTCTTATACATATATTATTGATATCCTCTAATCCTGTAGGTTGTTTTTTCATAATCTCTTTAAAATATATAGGCATAGAATGCTTTTTCTTTAATTTGGTTTTTTCATAATCTCTTTAAAATATATAGGCATAGAATGCTTTTTCTTTAATTTGGTTTTTTCATAATCTCTTTAAAATATATAGGCATAGAATGCTTTTTCTTTAATTTGGTTTTATGATATTCTATTGAATTTTTTCGTTTAAGTTTATTAACTATGTATTTTTTATTATGAATGTTATCAATATTTATCGTTTTAGATTCTGAAATTGGTGCTATTGTATTTTTTTTACTAAAAAATACCCCCATTTATATAAATAGTCATTTCTTTTTCTTCTTTTTTTTCTTATTTTGTAGAGATAATTTTTTCTTCTCATCATTTTCAATTTTATTTTTTATTAACTTTTTCTTATCAACATTTTTAATTTGATTTTTATCGTCGAAAATTATATTATATATATAATTATGTTTCTTTTCTAAACATGTACAGTTAATTTTTTCATATTTTAAATTTTTAACATATGTTTGCATAAATATAATTATGTTTCTTTTCTAAACATGTACAGTTAATTTTTTCATATTTTTTATGATTATCGTCATCACTATCATCACTATCGTCATCACTATCATCACTATCACGGTTACTGTTATTGTTACTATATGGTAATAGTGATAATGTGCGTCTTATCTTTCCTGATATCGTCATTTTTATAATTGAAAAAATATTTAAAAAAACTTATTTAACAAATAATAATACATGTCTAAAATAGTTAGATATTCATCTTTATCTAAAGAAAGTAAACAATATATTAATAAGACATTAATTATACATGTTGTAGATGATGAATATGGTGATAATAGTTATACGGTCCGTTTATTTGCATTTAATCTTGATATAGATGAAGTTTATTTACCAATGAGATTTGAATTTGATAAATCTTTAGCTGGATATAAACAAATCGAATATATAATACCTAATGATAGACATGGTGTTTATAGTGAGAAAAATATTATTTTCAAAAGAGACTTACTTGAAAATAAAGAAAGGGATCAACAAACAGTATTTAAAGATGCATGTACACGTCTGCAAACTAACGGGTCAATATTGTTGGCACTTAAAACTGGGTTTGGTAAAACTGATATTGCATTAAATTTTTGTCGACAATATAAATTAAAAACGGTGATGATAACATATTCGAACAATCTTAAAGAGCAATTCGAAGAACGATCAGATTTGATATCAGATTTGAAAATACAATATATCAAAGGCAAAGTAGAAATGGACCCTGATGCAAATATATATATAATGTCATGTTGTACATTTAAACATAAACGTTATGGGTTATATAAAAATATCGGTATATTGATAATTGATGAAGCGCATCAAATAGCAACAAAAGAGTATTTCGTATTCTTAAAATGTTTTTGTCCAAGATTTTGTATTGCTTTAACAGCAACACCTGATAAAGCGACTATTAAACAAATACCTGACTATTACTTTGGCACAGATCATATCGTTAGGAAAGAAAGCAATAAAATATTAGTATATGCTATTAAAACTGGTATTAAGCCAAAAATAGAATATAATATGATGGGAAAACCTAATTGGGATATAGTATTGAAAAGTTTATATGAAAACGATGAGAGAAATATAATTATAACACATACATTAACACAATCAAAATTCAAAAAAAAACATATACTAGTTGTATCAAAAAGAATTAAACATTGTGAAATATTATATGATATGCTTAAATATCTTAATGATATGATCGATTATAAAATAGTTAAATTTATGGGAAAGGCAAAAACATATGATAAAAAGGCAAATATAATACTCTCTACACTCAGTAAATTTGGGGTAGGTATAGATAATGAACATATAAATATGATATTTTTAGTTTTAAGTACTAAGGATATTCGGCAATTATTAGGTAGAATACGTATTAATGAATCTAATAAATGCACACGAATTAAAACAATAGTCGATTTTATTGATGACAATTCTATGCTTTATAATCAATATTTAAAACGTCGCAAAACATATAAGGAAGTTGGAAATGTATATAATGCGAATGGGAAATTGATAAGAAATGACACAATTATAAAAATAATTAAATTATAAATCTGTATACAGATTTAAAAAAATTTTGTTATTTCTATAATTTTATTTAATTGTTATTGATATCTTTTTCACAATTCTTAATTCTATTATAGATATCATCAGTTATAGATATCATCAGTTATAGTTCCCATATATTGTTGATTAGATTCAATTACATCAGGATTACCACCAGTATTTACTTGTTGTATATTTTTCATTTCAGCTGTAAATATATTTTTATATTCTTGTATTTGTAATTTATCCTTATTTATTTGTTGTGTTATTCTTTGTTTTTGAGTATTCAATATTTCTATTTTTTCAGTACTAATTCTTCGTTTTAATTTACGATATTTTAATAAAAATCGTAATATTTTACTCTTTAATATATCAAAAACTCTTTTTTGAGCTGTACCCACTTTTACATATAACATATATTTATTACCATCATTTTGTAACATAATTATAATAAATAGCTTCATATATTTTACATTACTTTTGAATTTATGTACGATATCATATCTATCATATTTTTTATCAATAAATATGATATTATATTTATTATATAAATTATCTATTTTTTCCCCAATGGGTTTTCTCGATACTATAAATTTGTTATTTATCAGTCGATTTAATTTTTTGTCCATTTATATAAAAAATTATATTTTTAAGATTTAGCTTTTATGTAAATATACATTAATTGCATGATTTTTAGAAAAAAAACTAGAACATTGAAAGATAAATATATATTATATCTAACGAAAGTATTAGGTAAAGGTGCGTATGCAACTATATATCTGGGACATATAAAAGATACAAACATCAAAGTTGCTATTAAAGTGATAAAAATATCTAATTTTGATGCAACAATTAAAAAATGCTTAGAACGTGAGATAAATATTATGGAATCAATGGACCATAAGTATATATTAAAAATATATGATAATTATATAATTAAAAAATATTATTTTCTTGTATTAGAATATTGTAAATATGGAAGTTTAAAACAATATATGAAAACATATGATATAACAACACAAAATAAAATAAATATATTTAAACAAGTTTTAAATGGTTATAAAGAATTATATGATAAAAATATAATTCATCGAGATATTAAACTTGATAATATTCTTATTGATGATTCATTAAATATAAAAATAGCAGATTTTGGATTTTCGAGAAGATATGAAAAATCACAGATAATGAAAACTATATGCGGAACACCTTTACACTTTGCACCTGAAATGGAATCTGGAAATTATACATATAAAGCGGATATATGGGCATTAGGTGTACTTTTATACAAATTATTATTTAATCGATATCCTTTTAATGGTAATAATATTATACATCTTATGAGAAATATTAAAAATAATAAATTGATATTTCCGGAGGATAATAAATATAATAGTATAATTAAACAGATGTTACATAAAGATTATTTAAAACGAATAGATTTTGAAAAGTTGACATATAAAATAGAACATATAAATGATTCTAAACCGATAGCGATTTCCAATAATTCACAAAGCAAATCATCAAGTGTTAGTAGTTATGATTCGGAATATTCAATACATCATGATGAGGATGGGAGTGTATATATAAAGCAAGGATCATCCTTTAAAACTTCATCGAGTAAAACATCACTAAAAGCATCGTATGATTCATATATCAAAGAGGATTATCTGTCATCAAAAGACATAAAATATGAATGTGTGATAACAGATATATCTATAGGATCTTTACCAACATTGGATGGTATATCGAGTGAGTTATCCGATACATTTTTATCTAAAAACACAGAACTGTTTTATAATGTATATAAAAAATTATGTAAAATAGAAACATATAAAATAATTGTAAATAATGTAAATAACGTAATAAATCAAATTAAAAATGATATATATAATGATATATTTACATATACTATAGAATCTAGTCCTAATAACGATGATTTCATTTTTATTAATTATGAAAATTTTGATATATATGATATGATAGCATATAAAATAAATAATGAAATTAGATATCCAGATATAACATGTAAATTTAACGTTTATTTGAATTATTTATTTAGAGATGTGGATAATATACATATATCAATCGAAAATGATAATACACAATATTTGATATTATTTTTGATGAAATATTCATGGGTCATGCATGAATTTGCATATATAAAATTGGTTGACAATAATTATGATATCGCTATGATAATAATAATAAGAGCTATTGATGTTTTATTATATGTTAATAAATTATTGGAAAATAATAAAACTGATAATTATGGTAAATGGATATATTATCATATATCTATGTATCTCAAAACATATAAAACTATAAATGATAAAATAGATTATGATAAAGATATATTATCATGTTATGATATAGATAATATACAATATAATTATGCATATAAACTATTGAAAACAGATATAAATTTGATTTTAAACGATAAAAATATTAATGGGTTATATGAAAGGGCATATTCTATATTTAAATTTTTATATATTAAAGTGGAAAATGATAGAGATAAGACAATTCTCGGAGAATTTGTTAAAAAATCATTAGACAAGATATCATTATACAATAAACAAATAGAAATAATTTAAATAATTTTTCGTGTTAACCCGTTAAAATTAAATAAATAATATAACATTCTTATCTATATTATAATTCAAAATTAAACTTATATTTTTTTAATAATATTACTGAAAAAGAATTTTAAACATAAATTTATTAATAATTTTTATAATATGTTTTGCTGATATATCATAAAAATTATCTACTATTGCAATCTTATTATCTATTATAAGATAATGAACAAACTAACATTGTTTTGCTAATAAGATTTTAATTTATACTATTTGTTTTAAAATCTCCGAATAATTCTTTTTAGTATCATAATAATTACTATCTATTTTAGCTGGTTCTAAAAACTTATCAATCATATCATCTTTATTAAGACATATTTTATGCATTAATTCTGACTCTATAGATTTATTTACTGTTAAAAAATATACATATACTGGACGTTTCTGACCAAATCTATGTGCTCTTGCTAAACTTTGTTTCATTACTGCAGTATTCCACCATCTTTCGAATAATATCACATGATTAGCTTCAGTTAGATTTAATCCATTCGATCCTACATTATAATTTGTTATCATAACTGCACAACCATTATATTTTCGGAATTCCTCTATCATATCACCTCTATTTTTTGTTGCACCACATAAAATAAATGTTTTTATATTATTACATAGTTTTTTCAAACTTTTCTCAATAGTTGGAAATGAATATGTAAAATTACTATATAATAAAGCTTTTTCATTTTTATCCTGAACATGAAGTAATATTCTTACACATTCTTTTAATTTAGCACTTACCAATATAGATTCCAAATTATCTATATAATTATTTGTATTTTTGCAAATATTGTTCCATAATAACATACTATTAACATTCTTTTCGTTCTTTTTAGGTAGAGGTATATTTAATACTTGTCGTTGTCTATTTATTTTCGTTAATATATTTATACCAGTATTTTTTCTAGATGTTTTCTCCCCAAATTTAGTACATATGTCATATATCTTTCTATGATTTCCTATTATCGAAACTTTGATATCTTTTATAAATAATGGAGGTAATAAAATATTTGTATTATCAAAATCACGTATAGACATAAATTTTGTTAGTTTATTATCTATAAAATATTTGAGCCAATCTTTTACTTTTATATTTTTTTTCAATCCTATAAATTTGAATTGTGTTAATAATTCCCCTGGTTCATTTCTTATAGAAGTACCAGTTAAACATAATTTGTATTTTCCTAATAATGATAGCATTGCAACTGAACGTTTAGTTTTTATATTTCCCATTTTTTGACTTTCGTCAGATATAATTAAATTCCATGCTAAATCATGAAATATAGATCTTCCAAAACTATTATCATAATTAGATACACATGGTATATATGGTGCACATGTAAAATATTTATCATTTTCATTGTAAATTCTTTGATAATTATGATATTCATTACATGTATATGAGGATGTTATACCTTCATATGTAGTGATAACTAAATTATAACTAGATATCAATTTATAAGTTAGTTCATTTGTATTCATATAATCGCGATGTGCGATTAATATTTTAAATTTGTTACCAAAAAATTTTTTGGTATCTCTAACAACTTCATCAATTATCGTTTTTGGACATACATATAAATTGATACTATTCTTAAATTTATTAGCCATCAACATTACTATATATAGTGAAGTTAAGGTTTTTCCAAGTCCCATTTGATGTGAAACTATCATTCCTTTTATATCATGTTCATTTTTATTCTTGATAATTTTAAAAAAATCTTTTATTGCATGTATCTGATGTGTATGTAGTTTATATTTATCAAGTAATTTCATATCTTATTTTTATAAGTTTATTTTTTATAAAATTTATAATTTCTATAAACTTTATAAAAAATAAAGAATTTCTATATCTTTAAATTTCCATATTAGATATATCTTCGATTGTAACAGTAGAACTAAATTTTGTATTAGATACAATTGATAAATCATCATATAATTTATTTATCACATCTTTATTTGTACCTTTGATATCTGGAATAGGGGTAAATTTTATTTTACCGCTATCTATTACTGTGGGTTCTGTTAGTTGTACGTCTACAAGCATTTCATTTATATTTCGCGTACTTTTTTGACTTTTAATCTGATTATCCAATTTACTTTCTTTATCTATTAGATTGTTTATATATGTATTTATCAAATTATTTATATTTGCCTCATTATTGGTATCATTAGTTAACTTTGATAATACATTAATGAACATTTCATGATATAATTCTAGTATTATTTTTAAGTTTTGTGTAGGAACATAAAAACAAAAATCTTTAGATTTATCACCTACCATATATTTTATTTTGATTAATTCTATATTAGGGATTTTATTTTCTCGAATCATTTTAATTAAACGTATTTTCAACACAAATTTTTCCATTAGACAAGTTACGTTCTTTTTTTTATCTAATAATGTTATAATTGTAATACATCGTTGCGCTATATTTTCGTTATTTATATTTTGAAACATAATCTTAATCAGCATAGATAATAACTTATATGTTTTAATTGTTTGTGAGAGTTTAAGTTGTGTATATCCTTTGATATTTATATTTATACTACCGTATTTATTAATTTGACGTATTTTCTCGCGCAATATAGCAAGTTCTTTATTCATATCAGGTTCTTCTATTTTTACAGGTTCACCTATTTTATCTGAAGATTTCGATACTATCTTCGTTACATCTAATTTATTCTTAAATACTTGTATCGATTGTTGTATTATCTTATCATATTTATTAAACAATAGTTCGATTTCGTTGGTTTTATCATCAATATATAATATAGTAATTTTATTATTATCGAAGTTAAAATCAAATTTGCGAACGATATTTGTTTGTAAACCTAATCTTATAATGTGGGTTGCTAATTGTTTATATGTAAATTTTGTAGATATAATTATCTTATTAGTTGTATATCTTATAAATATAGTTTGATTATTTTGAATATTCATAGAAAATAACTTTGTTAATAGTGTATTTAAGAACTGTGGGAAGTTGATATTTGTACATATGATAGATTGTTTAGATATGCTGCATAACTTAATTGTGGTGTTAGTAAATTCGGTTAACAATAGTTTAGTACTTTCTATATCTGTTACTCGTGGTATTACTACCTGTTGTAATTGTTTAGGTACATCAACTCGTGGTATTACTACCTGTTGTAATTGTTTAGGTACAACAACTCGTGGTATTACTACTTGCTGTACTTGTTTAGGTACAACAATCTGTTGTTTTCTTACAAGAAGTTCTCCAACTGTCTCTTCCCTCATTAGCATAGGTTTTGGCTGGGATACTTTTATATTAGAACTAGTTTTTATCATATTTCTTAATATTACCCCATTAGAATTTTTCATGCTTAATATATCATCGATGGAGAAATTATCTAATATCATATTTATATATATCGCCTTTCTCAAGTTTTTACCCCCTGTAATATTCAAAAATTGTTTTAAAATTTTCACGGTAAATTTACTACTTCTATTATTTATAATTTGTCGAATCTGTTTGTCACCTATTTTTAATTGCTGTACAGGTTGTCGTTGTTGTACAGGTTGACGTTGTACAGGTTGTACTTGTCGTTGTTGTGCAGGTTGACGTTGTACAGGTTGTACTTGTCGTTGTTGTACAGGTTGACGTTGTACAGGTTGTACTTGTCGTTGTTGTACAGGTTGTACTTGTCGTTGTTGTACAGGTTGACGTTGTACAGGTTGTACTTGTCGTTGTTGTACAGGTTGACGTTGTACAGGTTGACGTTGTACAGGTTGTACTTGTCGTTGTTGTACAGGTTGACGTTGTACAGGTTGTACTTGTCGTTGTTGTACAGGTTGTACTTGTGGTTGTTGTACAGGTTGACGTTGTACAGGTTGTACTTGTGGTTGTTGTACAGGTTGACGTTGTACAGGTTGACGTTGTACAGGTTGTACTTGTCGTTGTTGTACAGGTTGACGTTGTACAGGTTGTACTTGTCGTTGTTGTACAGGTTGACGTTGTTGTACTTGACGTTGTACTGGTTGTTGTACAAGTTGTTGTTGTACAAGTGTGTTTTCAAATACAAAATCCTCCGTGTCTTTAACTACACCAACATCTTCATCTCCATAATCATCTTCATCTTCATCTCCATAATCATCTTCATTCCCATAATCATCTCCATAATCATCGTTATCTTCATCGTCATCTTCATCGTCATCATCATCATTTACATCCACATAATCCGGATTATCCAAGTCGTCTTCATTATAATCCTCCTCATCGTCTTCATTATAATCCTCCTCATCGTCTTCGTCGTCTAAATTAGAAACACTCTTAGTATCTATATTTTTAATTCGCGCTAATCCTTTATCAGATGATTTTCCCCTTCGTTTTTTAAGATAAGACGGGTAGTTATCTACAAAATTCTGTACAATTTGAGGATTTAAGTTTAGGCTTAGAATCAATGCCTTTTTTTGTCCTACTTTCATTTTGGAAGTTTGTGATACATTTTGTTGTTCTAAAAGCTTAGATAACCCCTGTGTATTTATGGATGACAATAGTTTGTCCATTTCAGATGTCATTTTAAATAATTAAATTATTTAAAATAAAAATTTTCAATTTTTATATATTTATCATTTATAATAATCAGTTATAATTATTTGTTATATTATAATCCCATAATTGATCAATATTATCATAAAAGTGTTTACCATACAAATTTATCGTTAGTTTTTCTAGTTCTTCCTGCCAATTCTCTAGATCATCAATTTGAAGATCTTCATCGCTCTCATAGTTAATATTATTATCATAATTAGCATTATCATTATTAGATATATCTTGTACTAATGACTTCACATTATATATGTTATCTTTATTTTTAATATCCTTTTTTTGTGTAGTAGATATTTTAGAACGATGATATATAATTATATTTTTTTTCTGATATCTTTTTTTTTTATAAAATCCCTTTTTATTTTTTGAAATATTTATATTCTGAACATTTGACTTATACAATCTATGTGACCTATGTAATCTATGTAGTCTATATGGGATATATTTTTTAATTTTAACATTTTTTATTTTTGTCTTATCGGGATTATACTTATCCATTTAATTAATATTTTTTTTTGATATTTATATTCAATTTTTAAAATATATCTCCTTCGTCTGAATCTAAATTATATATGTCATCCAATTCCATTTGTGTCATTGTTTCATCATTAAAATCATCAAAATCATCAAAATCATTGAGAACAATATCATCATTCTCAACATCATCACCATCAATCTCAACATTCTCAACATCATCAACATCAATCTCAACATTCTTAACATCATCAACATCAATCTCAACATTCTTAACATCGTCAACATCAATCTCAACATTCTTAACATCGTCAACATCAATCTCAACATTCTTAACATCATCAACATCAATCTCAACATTCTTAACATCGTCAACATCAATCTCAACATTCTTAACATCGTCAACATCAATCTCAACATTCTTAACATCGTCAACATCAATCTCAACATTCTTAACATTATTCTTAACATTTACTTCTTCAACATTATTCTTAACATTTACTTCTTCAACATTATTCTTAACATTAAAATCATTAAAATCATTATTAAAATCATTAAAATCATTATTAAAATCATCATTCTCAGTATTAAAATCATTATTAAAATCATCATTCTCAGTATTAAAATCATTATTAAAATCATCATTAAAATCTTCATTATCCTTAATATCCCGGATATTCGTATCAACAATATTATCATTAATAGTTTGTTTATCATTTTCTAGTTTTAACCTTTTATCATTTTCTAGTTTGAACCTTTTATCATTTTCTAGTTTTAACCTTTTATCATTTTCTAGTTTTAACCTTTTATCATTTTCTAGTTTTAACCTTTTATCATTTTCTAGTTTTAACCTTTTATCATTTTCTAGTTTTAGCCTTTTATCATTTTCTAGTTTTAGCCTTTTATCATTTTCTAGTTTTAACCTTTTATCATTTTCTAGTTTTAGCCTTTTATCATTTTCTAGTTTTAGCCTTTTATCATTTTCTAGTTTTAGCCTTTTATCATTTTCTAGTTTTAGCCTTTTATCATTTTCTAGTTTTAGCCTTTTATCTTGCAATCTTTTGTGATTTAATTTTCTCCTATTTAATGACCTACCCTTTTTTTTTCTATGTGTTTTGATTGGTTGTTTATTGATATAATGATGAGATTCCAATTTGATATCATTATATAAATCATCTAACGATTTTTGTGGTATATCCACAGATTGTTGTGGATATGTAGAAAAATTCTTAAAATTTTCTTTATTTATTGGTTTAAACTCTAAAAAATATTCATAAATAGTCTGTTCTAACTTATCATTAATATAATTATTATGATTATCGATATCCAATGTTTTTACTATAAGCATATTAACAAGACATTTTTTGGTCAATTGTCCTAAATGATATAATAATCCTTCATATAAAGTTGAAGTTAGTTTCATTTTAATAAATTATATTTTTAAATATAATTCTACTATATAAAAATTTATGTGAATTAGTCCATATAAATTTTTTTTTATTACTTATACTGCCATTTTGGCTTTTATTCCTGGGTAATAGTCATATCCTATAATCTGAAAATCGGAAATATCAAAATCACTTATAGTTGTATATTTCTTATTTTTGATTACTAATTTTGGCATTGGTAATGGTTGCCTATTTACTAATCTGTTTGTTTGTTTTATATGATTTTCATATAGATGTGTGTCGCCTAATACATGTATAACATCCCCTGGGACATAACCACAATTAGTTAAATGACATAAAACATGTACCATTAAAGTTGCTGTCATTGTATTATAATTACTTGCTAGAAAAAAATCTGAAGATCTTTGTGTTAACATACATGACAATTCATTATTAGATACATAAAATTGATATGAATAATGACAAGGTGGTAAACATACTTCTTTTAATTGTGTTGGGTTCCATAGATTTATCAGCATCCGTCTACTAGTAGGATTATGTTTTAATGTATAGATAAGATTTTTCCATTGATCTATACCTTTACCAGTATAATCAGTTTTACAATTAACATATTCCGCTCCATAAAATCTAAAATTGTGTCCATAAATAGGTCCACAATCCCCTTCCTTCAGTTTGGTAAGACCTAAATTATCCAATGCTTCTCTTGACGAGTTGTCATCCCAAATATGAACATTTTTATTTTGTAATTGTTTAGCATCTGTACTTCCTTTTAACATCCATAATAATTCCTCTATAATTCCTCTTATAAACATTCTTTTGGTCGTCAATAATGGTATATATCCATTACGTATGTCAAACCTCATAACTTCTCCAAATATAGAAAGAGTTTTTGTATTTGTCCTATTATCCCTATAATCTCCGGTATCTATAATTTTTTTCATTATATCATGATATTGTTTTTCTTGTGCATTATTAAGATATGGATAAACATTATCGATGTCAGTATATAGTTTTTTAGAAAATATATGAAATCTATAATAAACATCTTCTTTTTTATCATATTTTAAATCAGAATAATACATATTGGGAAAATATGATAGATATTTTGTATATTTTGAAAAAAATCTGTCACAACTATAATCTTTGAATACTTTTGTCATAATTATTTCATCACAATTATTTATATCATTAAGATAATGTTTATAAATATCTTGACCGCCTATTACAAATAATTTATGTGTGATATTAGCACACACGTCAATATCATTGCTTAACACCACATCTTTACAATCACATTGGAGTGTTTTTGTTATTACTATACTTGAACGTCCTGGTAATGATTTACTTCCCATTGATTCAAATGTTTTCCTCCCCATTATCATTGTACTATGTTTATCAGTACCCTTGTATATCGGGTCAGTTGTTAACAATTTAAACAATTTCATGTCTTCTGGTAATTTCCATGGTATCTTACCATTTTTTGCAATGCCATTTTTACTATCACATGCAACAATAATTGAATACCCCATTTTTATGATAATTATTTTTAATTATTATAAAATTCAAATTTTTTTAAGTTTATCAAATATAGTTTTAATATATTTTTTTTATACTATTCAAACTTAAATATATCTTAAAAAAATTGGATACAAACATAATACAAAATGATTATGAAATTCTATACAGATGCTAGTTATTCTCCAAACACCAAAATTTTTACATCTGTATAGTATAACACAACATATAAAAATACAAAATGTAAAATTGGAGGAGTAAAAATATATTTGATTATATTCTAAATAATAAAGATATAATAACTATTATATATACGGATTGTCAACGAGTTCTGCAACTAATTAATAATAAAACAATAAAAAGTACAAAGAAATACGTTAACTTTTATAAAAATTTGATATTATAATTAAAAATAATTATAATATCAAATTATATTTAGTAGAAGGACATTCACCAAATTGTCAAAAAGATGCTAATGATGTCAAGTTTAAAACTATAGATAAGTTTGTACGAAAAAAATTAAGATATGAAGTAACACTATATCGTAACCAGTAATTCCCTTTCAAAATCATTTGATAGCAAATCTTTAACTACATCTACAAAATTGAGTGACATTATATTTCTATTATGTTTCTGTTCTATATATTTAATTTCCTCGTCATGTATCGATTTTATTTTTTCAGTATCCTTATATTCATATTTAACATAATATTTTTTTGCTATTTTTCTCAACAACATATTTTTCTGTAAAGTTTTAATTTTATCTCTGTAACCATTAAATACAATTTTATATCTATTATAAACTCCATTTTTTTCAAATATATTATATAAATATGTGATATTATCTTCTAATGGTAATATCTCATCTATCTCAACTGTAAATTTAAATTTTTGTGTAATTTTTAATTTGATATGCTCGATATCAAATGAACCATTATCACGTATATGTATTAAATCTAACTTTTTATCATTATCTTCTCCATAATTATTCTGTCTTGGTGTACCAGTATATATTATATTCTTATGAACTTGAGGTTTATGTATATGACCAGTTATAACTGTAGGATAATCTATATTCCAGCAATCACCATTTATAGAAGGTGGTTGATTTTCTGTATATGACCCCTTAAATTCTTGATGAGCAAAAATTAACGTTGACCTCTCCCATTTTTCATACGTTTGTAATGCTTCAATAAAACGTCCTGTCTTGACATATGGTACAAATGTGAAATTATATTTATCATATATTTTATTAATTACTTTGTCCGCTACTATTACATTTTTATAGTGTTTGAAAGGATATAACATATGTTTATTAGTTAGAAACTGTTTATCATTTATATAATCATGATTTCCAACTAAGCATACTACTTCATGCTCTGTTGATAACCGTGTTATAAAATTTGTAAGGTTATGTAATGCTTCATGATACATTTTCGAATGATCATGAATAAGGTCACCCAATAATACTATCAAATCTATTTTATATGTTTCAATAACTTTGTAAATTTCATTACACATTTCTTCAATTAATCCATTTTCAGATGTACGTTTAAAATGTGTATCTCCTATTGCGAGTATGTTAAACATTTTGATATCGTTTAATAATAATTTAGTTTTAAATTCAATTTTTAAAATTAATTAGATATATAGAAACAGTACGATAAAGAGTAATATTAAAAAAAAATTATTGATATAAAAAATGTTATCTGTAAAAACAAAACCAGATAAATATGTGGAACTAAAACACACAACGGATAAAAGTAAACGTCTAGCAAAAGAAATATATAAAAATATCAAATGTGTGATATGTAAACATAATTTGGGAAATGAACGTAATATATTATGGGGATTTTGGGAAAATATATGTTAAATGTAATTGTGATAATATAAATAAAAATGGTGAAAATGATATATGTATATATCCTTCTTCATACTTTATCATATAATGGTAATGTATTTGATAATTTTGTGTATAAATGGAATTTGTTAAATTATAAAATTAAACAATTTATGAATAATTATATTTTTAACAATATGTTTATCGTGTAATAATAATAATGTAGAATTATATAAGGATAAAAATATGTATTATATAAAATGTATGAACTCTGAATGTAAAACACTATATTTAGATAAATTAGAATTTATACTTAATAATGTGGATACATTAGATATAGTATTTTGTGTATATAATAAATTGAAAAAAAAATTATATATAGATAAAAATATATAAATATGAAAAAATATACAATTGGATATATAAAATTACAAAAAAATCGCATAGCAGTATTACATATATTTCCATCAGCGATAACTGATGAAAATAGAGATGATATTGTAAATATCAAACATGCCAAATTTAAAACTGACAAAGCATTTATCTATGATATATTTAATATATATAATAATACGATAAAATATAAAAATGGGTATTCTATACATAATATACATGTAAAATATATTAAAAATAAAAATATAAATAATGTATATTATTATAAAACATTACAAGCCGCATTTATTTATGGTATTGATAATATATCAAATGGAAAATATAAATCTTGGTATGACAATGGACAATTAAAAGAGAAATGTATTTATAAAAAAAATAAGAAACATGGTAAATACCAATTGTGGTATACAAATGGAGATTTACAACTAGAATGTGTTTATAAAAACGATAAGCTCGATGGAATATATAGAAAATGGTGTATAAATGGTGATTTATATTTAGAATGTATTTACAAAAATGGTCAAGTTAATGGAATGTATAAACGATGGTACTGTGACAATCAATTATGTGTTGAATGTATATATGAAAATGGGATGAAAAATGGTAAATATAAATCTTGGTATGAAAATAACCAATTATCTATAGATTGTACATATAAAAATGGGCAATTACACGATAATTATATATCATACTATGATAATGGCCAAAAACAAGAAACTTGTATATATAAAGGCGGACAAATATATAGCAATTATACATCATGGTATAATAATGGGAATATACAAGAGGAGTTGTATATTTGAAATATTTTTTAAATAATAACAATAAAATATAATTTAATAGTATATGTTTTATATACTATTAAATTATATTTGGTAGGAGTATTAAGTTAAATAAACATGAATACTTCGATATCATTTTCTAAATTTTCTAATTCTAATATTTCTATTCTTTCTTTAAATAAAGAATCTAACTCTTGTTGTAAATTGGGTATCTTCATTTTGATATATGTTTCTTGATTAGGATGCATACAAACTATATATAAATCATCAACTTTAACATCATAATTACGTTCAAGTATATTTTTATATATATTTAATTGTAATGAATAATGCCAGAAATTTGTATCTGGAATATGTTTTATACATTTGGTTATAGAATTTTGCCATGGATTTTCTTTCTTTATATTTTTGCAACGTTTCCAGTCATATATATCTAAATTACCATTTTTATTTTTATATAACATATCAATTGATCCTGCGATTTTTAATTCTTCATCATACACCATCCATTCTGTTCTATATGGTTCTAAATCTTCTAAATCACTATGAAATTTCATAAAAAACCCAAATTCTTTAGTATCATCATTTACTTCTTTATTATTATAAAAATCTTCTATATGTTGATGCATGTTAGTACCATCTTCTGCAGCTTTTCGCCCATTCTCTTTCCATTGTGTTTTTATCTCTTCTTTTGTCATACCAAAATATTCGCTCTTTTCCCATTTTTTACTTTGCATCATTTTGTCTATAATAATATTAGCATTAAAAGGTTCGAAATGTGAATGAATCCATGTAGTAACAGAAGTATAATCATTTGTTTTATTATCGTTGATATAATATTTATGAGGTTCTTCATCAAACACTAGATTCTTATCTCTTTCATGTGTATTATCAGTTTTGAATATATGCTTAATCATTTGATACACTAAACGTTTATCAAATAATTAATCTTTAATAGTATTTTAATTATTTAGAGATAATGTGCGCATGAGCATATTTCTTTTGTCATTTTACACATAAAATATTTTAATAATATATCAAATTCTTTTCTTGTTATACCGAAATCTAAACTTGTATATATCGCATCAAAGTTATTATCATTTGCAGTTGAAAAATTATCCATTTCATTCCATGTTAAATAATCGTCAGTTTCATACACAACAGTATCGGATTTTATGCAAAAACTATACTGATATGAACCAGTTAAGCTCATATAATGATAATCAATACATAGTTTAGTGGTGACCCCTAGAGTAATTTTGATATCTATATTATAATTTATATCAAATTTATCTATATGATATTTGTGTAAGAAATTGATAATCATCTAACCAACAACGTGAAGTAAGCCATTCATTTTGTATACGAGTATGTTGTTTCATCACATAATCCTTTATATAAAGTAATTTATGACTATATTCCCTTATATTTGCACTATGTGTTGTTTTCAATTTATCTATTTCCAATTTTATACAATTCATATCAACTATATCAGTTGTTTCTATATAATAAAATTTTTATTTTTCAATTTTTACTACTAAATTTCAATATATAAATAGTTATTACGTTTATAATTTGTATATCAAAAATTTATTTTAATATCTTTTTTTTATATAAAAATATGTTTGGAAAAACTGAATATGATGACAATGCGATGAGGGCGAACATAATGGTGTTGCAATTAAAAATTAAATCATTAACAGAAGATTTAAAATCTAAAATGTTAGATGAATCAGATCAAATTAAAATTTTATTGCAATCAAGTAATTATTCCCATGCAAATATTAAAGCTACTAATTATGTAGGCCTTGATAATAGATTATATGTATTAAATACTTTAATAACATATTGTGATAATTTATCTAAAGGTGTATTAGCAAATCCTCTCAAAGTTAAAAATTGTGATAAAATAACAATTGAATCTCTTGCAACATTAATATATTGTAAAGATTATTTTGTATTTAAAAATATTCCTAATATAGAAGATTTATTGAAAAAGAAGTTTACTAAAAAGATAATTAACAAAATATACCAAAAAAAAAACATAAAAGATAACATCAAGAATAAATTGAATGGGGAAATCGATGATAACACTGTACTCCAATTGATAATTTTTTTACATAATAAATATAATATATTATGGGATGAGAAAAAATATTCTGCTTATATGAATTATGAAAATAGTAGTATTAAAGGTACAACAAAAACAAACATTATTATCAAAAATTTAAAACTGTTAAAGAAAAAATTGACTATTAAGAAAAAGAAAAAAAGCGATATAGATAATTATGAAGAATTAGTTAAACAACTTAAAGAAGATTGATTAAATACTATCTGACCCTCCTATAAACATATCATTTCTATATATTATAGGAAAAGTTGCATGTCTTTCTTTATTATAACCTTTATATCCATTTAAACATTTTTGATAATAATTTTTATTATCGTCTATTTGTATAAATTTATACTTATGTTTTAAATTTTTACATGCTTCAATTGCCTTTTTTGAATATGGACAATAAGAATAACCATATATAGTAAATCCTTTTTTATTTGGAAATTCAAAATTGCTTAATTTAATACAATAATTCTTATATCGTATAAGTTTATTTGGATTATTAATTAATAGATATATCAACTTATCTTCACCGATATTTTTTAATTTATTCTTGATAAATTCCATTTATTTAAAATATAAATTGAATTTTTTATTTTAAAAAAAATCCAATTATAAAATTTAAATGCCAATTAAACAACTAAATATTTTTTCAGATATTTTAGATTTAAAAGTTATAATATCAGATAAATATAAAACTACATTTAATTATATATTTAATAAACAAAAAATAACCAATTGTGTTGTAATAAATAACAGTCTTGATATAACATATATCAGTTTAGCGCAAGGAATTCATTATGATAAAACGAGTAATGGATGGAATTTCATTTTTCAACAAAATAGAAAATTTTTTATGTTATTATTTAAGTTAAAAATAAATACAACTGATTATATCATAACTTTATGTGAAGATAATATAATATTCAAAAAAATTAACCAGTATTTCAAAGATAAATTATATAATTTCCTTCATAATATCGATTTTGACGGAATTTTTAACAAAATATGTAATAATGATATGTTATATAATAATAATTTTATATATTATTTTTATAAAGCATATTCATATTACACATATATCATAAATGATATCATGTCAAAAATGAAGAATATATCATTAAAAGGATATAAATTTGCAGATGATATATCTACATTAATATCTGATAAATCTAAACAATTGATAACTGATAGAATACAATTGGCAAAAAAAATTATACAAGAATATTTTATCAATAATAATATTACTATAGCACAAATAAATAAATTAAAATATAAAAAAGAACTAGAACAGAATTATGATAAATTTATAGATACACTTACAGATATTTATGATGTTTTAGAACAATATAGTATTTTACCGAATGATTTTTATAGAATTATAGATAATAATTATAATATTCAGGTTAAAAATATAATTGATAAACAGGTTAGCAAAGTTAGAAAGTTAGTTACACTTGGAAAAGATGAAAATGGTAAACTAATCAGAAGATATCGAAAAATTGACGTGTTTAACGAAATAGAAAAACCTATTCATTATCTCTATCATTATAATAATAAATCACTATATATACCATTAGATAATAATATTGTTAAATTATATAATGAATTTAAAAATATAATGAATAAGAATTCGATAAAATCATACTGTGTGCTAAATAATAATACATATCTAATTATGATAGACAGAGATTATGGAAATATTTTAGAATGTATCAAATTAAATTAAAAAAAAATTAAAATATGATATTATAAATGATGAATATCGGTATTATAATAATATTATTTATAATCTGTGTATCTATATACATATACATATTTAGATCCAGGTCTAAATATACACATATAACAAATACACAAATGAATTTTATCAGAAAAATTTTATCTACAATGTGTAGAAATCCAAATTGCAAACTTGAAATTGATAATGTGATATTAAGTGCAAAGCACTATATATCAACACATAAATTTGATATGCAAAATAGAGCTGATGGAGAGCAATTACGTCGTTATATACTTAATGTATATCCAAGATATACATGGTTAAAATGATTAAATATTAACATCTTATTTGTAATAAAACACAAATATGATATTATATAATATAAAAGTTATCATAAATATTTAGGCACTAAAATATATTATAACGAAATAATTAATTATTTCATCATAATATATTTTAATTAATCTCAATTAATCTTAATTAAATTGATTATATATAATCACTCCAAGATTTAGATGTTTTATATAATTCTATATCGATATCTGTTTCAGGTATTTGAATTTGCCAATTACCGATATCCTCGCTGGTATCTAACTCCTTATTATCGTCCTTGGTATCTAACTCCTTATTATCGTCCTTGGTATCTAACTCCTTATTATCGTCCTTGGTATCTAACTCCTTATTATCGTCCTTGGTATCTAACTCCTTATTATCGTCTTTGTTTGATATTTTTGTAATTATGTTTATCATTTCAGGTACTTGAATTTGCCAATTACCGATATCCTCGCTGGTATCTAACACCTTATTATCGTCCTTGGTATCTAACTCCTTATTATCGTCCTTGGTATCTAACTCCTTATTATTGACCTTGTTTGATATTTTTGTAATTATGTTCATTATTTCAACTAACTTATTATCATCTAATTCATCATTATCATTTATCATTGCATGAATATCCATTGCATGAATATCCGTTGCATAAGATGATAATCGCTTCGCATAAGATGATAATTGCTTCGCATCATTCTTCGCAGTTTTATTATCGGAGTAATACTCATGTATTAATGTGCAATATGTATTAATAACATTCGCATATATAGGCAAAAATTGCGACATAACTATTTTGATATCCACCTTATTATCTAACTCCTTATTATCGTCCTTGGTATCTAACTCCTTATTATCGTCCTTGGTATCTAACTCCTTATTATCGTCCTTGGTATCTAACTCCTTATTATCGTCCTTGGTATCTAACTCCTTATTATCGTCCTTGGTATCTAACTCCTTATTAGACCTATTCTCCTTTTTTATTTTGTTCCATTTATTTATAATTTTTTTATGGTCAAAATCTTTTTCATATTCTGCATTAATTTCCGGGATATTTTCCTCCTCGATATATCTCTCTATTTCTTTTATAATACTGCTTAAATACCTAGCTGGGGTATGTAATACAACATCATATATTTTCTCTTTTTTTTTCTCGTTTGTAACCATGCTATTGTTCATATAAATTTTAGATTTTATAAATAAAAAATATAATTCCTTGGATACAAAATAATAACCATTCATAACGGCATGATAATTATCCGCTATAAATGTGACTGTTTTATCTATTTTATCTATTAGATATTTGAATACAGGAAGGTATTCAGGGTATCTATCGAATAAAATAGAACAACTTGCACCTTTTATGATGAAATCTGCATAATCATCAAATTCTTTGACACCGTCACACAATCCATGTAAAAATTTTTTATAGTTTGATATATCATCATAATACATTACATCTTCATATAATTTGTATAAAAATTGAAACGCGATGTTATTTTGATTATATCGTACATTGTACAAACTATAATATTTATTGCTGACGATTTTGTAATGATATCCTTTATATGTTAATAATATTCCTGCGTAATAATCATAATCTAACTGATTGATATATGACATCAACTCTTTAGAAGAATTCTTTTTAATTAATATAGGCGTGGAGATATTAATTTTTTTACATTCGGTATCAAATAAATCATAATCATGATTTTTTAATGATACTAATTCTTTCGCACCTTTTTGTTCATGATAAAATATATCTGAACAAACAACTTTATCTTTGTTATTTAAACATACAACCCTGTTCTCCTTAACAGACATAATAAAATTATAACAATATTTTTTATTAAACGCTTTTATATCAATAAAACATTTATTAAAACATCTTAGTAATAACTCATAGAAATTTCTATTCTCATAACCTAATTTATCGTTTCTATATCCCCAAAAACTTTTTTTAGCGTCTAATTTTTTATGTGATGAAAACATCCATTGACCATCATATTTATTATAAAATGCTCTTATCAATGTGATATCGCCTGTTAATACACACGTACAATTATCAATGTCTTCATAAAAGTCATATTTCTCTATATCCCCAGACACAATTAAAGGGGTCTCACTATATGATCTGCACACTTCATAACCAGTTTTTTTGTCTACCACTACTCCTTTCACCTTTCTTGTTTCTTTATGATCATTTAAATCACATGTATCATTATAATGATACAATGCGAAATAATTATCTTCATCGATAATATCAATATTCCTATTAAGTACATTAATTTTTCTATCGATATTTTTGCTTATCTCGTTCATCTCGCTTAATTTGCTCATTTTGCTTATTTGCGCCATTTTTAATTAAATTTGATTAACTAAAAAAAATTTTTTCAATTTTTTATTTAATTTTTTGATATAGGAAATTAAATAAAAAATTTTTTCAATTTTTTATTTAATTTTTTGATATAGGAACGAATTCCCATATCAAAAAAATATTTTTTTTGACTAGTAATCACAGTATTCTTAATTTATCATATACATCAGGATCTTCACAACTAAATTTCTTTATTGTATTATCTATTTTACTCTCATCATCATATATACCTAGCATAACCATTGTAGCCTTTTTGTTCTTATTATCTGGATCAACACGCAAACATCTACAGAACCCTTGAATTATGGATACGAAACTCTTTAACGGATAATTGAAACACACACAATCACACGATCGTACATCGATACCTTCACTATACATTTTACAATTAAAAATAACAACTTTATCTTTATAATTCTCATATTCATCAAATATATCATTTTTATTCTTCATTGTACCATCAATATACATACTTTTTATTTCTTTACCATATTGCCGTTCGAAATAATCATATAGATCATGACTTATCGCATTTGTTCTCGAGAAAAAAATTATCTTCTTTACTTTATTACTGCGCAATAATTCGTATATATATTCACATTGTTCATCAGGAGAATTATCATTTAAATATTTGATATTAAACTCATAATCTACTAAATATCTTTCCCTAATAGCTGCTCGAATTGTATATCCATATGTTTGTGTAACACATTGTAATCTTTTACAATCAGTAGCAGTTACATATAAATGTTTACCGAATGGTACAATATGATTTAAATGATGAGCTTCATCATATATAGTTAATACATTTGTTATCCCTGTTATATTAATTAACTTTTTAATACTTTTATATGTAGTATATATATACTTAATTTGTATATTATCATCATTCAGATAATCTATTATCTCTGCATTGTTTTTAAGAATAGTATATGTACACTTATCACACTTTGTTAAGTTAGTCTCGAATTTACTTGCTACAACACCGACTTCTGTATATTTATTCTGATTATCCAATAATAAAAATTTACGGTGAACCGAATACGTCTGTGTCGATATTTGGAGTTTTGGTGATACTATAATTATGATTTTGATATTCAATACACGTATTGCATATTGTATAGTAACAATCATAACTAATGTTTTCCCAAATCCACATGGGGCGATCATTTTAGCGTGAGAATTATGTTTTAGTTCTGATATTATATTAACTACCGCTTGTTCCTGACATGGTCTTAATTTATGTACTTTTATATCTTCAGGTTTAGTATGATAATTTATTATATCATGTAAATATTTTTTCTCCTCCCCAATTGGATACCAATTGTTTAATTTAGAACCATTCAACCAAAAATTGATATGTGACTTATCAAGATATTTCTTACCTGATTTAGTATGCATATCAATTACATAACTAGGAATATCTAGCTTCGAATATCTAATCTGTTCCCAATTATATATTAACTGTCGGTCTAAACGTCCAATTTCGTTATACCCGTATACAACTAAACATAACACATGTAATATAGGCAATATATTCTTCTTATTTGAAAATATATTTATCAAAGCTAATATCTCTTTTCTTATTATCGCATCGTTACTATAATTTAACATACATTTAAAATACTTAAATATCTCTAAGCGTTTACCTTTTATATTATCAAAATTATCAGTGTAATTATCTTTAAATACTTGAATTAACATCTTACTTGTTGTAATTATATCCTTTACTTGTAACCCATATAAAAAATTATCTAATGAAATAACTATTTTGTTGTCAATAGTATAACTAGGAGGCAAATTAGCTAATATATCTACCATTCGACTTTTTTTACTATCACATAATAGTTTTGCCCATATCATAAGATATTTTCGGATATTTGGATCGTATGCCTCATCTAAACGTATTTCTAACAACATAGCATTCTTCACATTAACGCTGTATTCTTTGTTATGCTTAACTTCATTACATTCATCTTTATAATATCTACGAAAAAATTTCAACTTAATATATATATTGAATGCTATATTACTAATTAATGATGCAGCACCTATATCTTCGCTACCTATTATTAATAATCTATTAATCAAATTAGATATCATAACACCTCCTATATTAACTATTTGCACAACAGCATAAGCAGTTCTGTTCCAATCCCCCCTTCTTATCGATTTTTGTAATAAACTAACTAATATATCATAATCTACTCCGCATTCACTACTTTGTTGACACATAACCACCGTAAATCGTTTGAAATTAGGGTTATATATACCCGTATTTTGTGCGGTAAGTTTACCTTTCCTACGTAAAATACCTAAATTATTTCTCGTTATACGTATTATATTCAAATCTTCTTTATTATCTATCATAATATCAATATATATATAATTTTTGAAAAAAAAAATTTTTTTCAATTTTTTTTTTCTGAATTTTTATGTGTTTATATTGTTAAACACATAAAAAGTGAGTTAAAAATTTATAAATGTACCTAATTTATATTTTACATAAATTATATCTTTATTATTTATCATAATACCGATATATATATAATTTTTGAAAAAAAATTTTTTTCAATTTTTTTTTTCTGCATTTTTATTGTTAAACACATAAAAGTGCGTTAAAAATTTATAAATGTACCCAATTTATATTTTACATAAATTATATCTTTATTGTATTTTATAGGTTTATTTTTTACTACAACTAATCCACCTTCTGAAGTTTCAGAATTACGATATAACCAAACATATTTAGGTAGATCACCAAATTTATCAATATATTTATATGATAATTGATCGATATCTTCTGAATTAATATTTTTATTTTTAATTTCTAATAATAAAACATCTTTACTATCTACAAATAATTCTTTATTTAAAAATACTCTTATAATTTCCATATTGTAAATATCATGATATTTTTTGTAATTCTGTTCGTAACATGAAATGATATTATTTATCTCATTATCTATCATAATTAAGTACGATGTTCCTCTTTGTGTTAAAGCATACGCAAAAGACATATTGTTATATATTTTTAACAATTTTTTTTTCATTTTTTTCTCAATTTTGTATTAAATACAAAGTCGAGAAAATTATCAGGATTATCTGTTTATTTTAGTTTGTTAACTAATAATTTTGCAGTTTCTAAGTAATTTCTTTTAAAATACAAATTGTTATCATATTTTCTATATCGGAAATCTATATTGTCATTAGCTATAATAGATTCAACATATAATACATTATTTGTTGTTATCATAAATGCATTTGGATTTTTAATTGAACGTTTTATGTATATTTTTAATGTTTTACTTTTGTTAAGTATATCATTTTCTTTACTTTTAAGTATAGAACTCATTAAAGGATATAATTTAAATAATTGTATTTTGTCGTCATCAGAAGCATTCGACCAATTTCCAGCTATTCGCATAAATAAATCAAAATGTTTTTGATCATTTACCGATCTTTCATCCTGTTTTTTTAATTGTTTTGTTTTTATATCTATTATATATTGTTCAACTTCAGTTAAATAACTATTATCCATTCTCCATGCTCTTGTATTATTATCCCATTTAGCATTAAACTGCATTTTTAGATATTCCTTAATTTTAAATGTTTCTTTGCCACTCACAGTGAAATATTCATCGTATTTTTGTATATTCAAATTCATCATTACTTATTTTTATAAAAAAATTTTTTTTTTCAATTTTTTTTTTAATTTTTTAAAAATTAAAAAAAAATTGTTGTTTTCAATTTTTTTTTTAATTTTTTAAATATAGTTATCGAAGATAGTTAAATTATCCCTGATAACTATATTTTAATTATTTTTTGTGTTTTTTATATAGTTTTTAATTGTTTTTTATATAGTTTTTAATTGTTTTTTTATATAGTTTTTAATTGTTTTTGTGTTTTTTTTATATAGTTTTTAATTGTTTTTGTGTTTTTTTTATATAGTTTTTAATTGTTTTGGTGTTTTTTTTATATAGTTTTTAATTGTTTTTGTGTTTTTTTATATAGTTTTTAATTGTTTTTTACAGTTTTTGTGTAGTATCAAATACTCTTAATGTTTTCCTAATGTGGTTCTCTGCTTCAACTTGTTTTATCACTTTTTCTTTAAGTTTTTGGGTCTCTCTTCATATGTTGTATTAAAGGTATGTAACCTATAACATACATTTCGGATATCAGTTGACGCAACACACTATTAGAAATGGGTTTCTCAGTATAAAGTAAAGTAAAAACATCTTCATATTTCTTCATTAAATCAAATTTTGCAAAACTTCAGTCATTATTTATCTTATCTATGTATCTTGTCGATAATTAATATTTTTATCTGAAAAAAAAAATTTTTTTCAATTTTTTTTTGAAATTTTTAGAAATTAGAAATACCTTTTTAATATTCTAATAATAATATTTTTATATAATTTTGATTTTTTTTTTGAAATTTTTAGAACTGAGAAATATTGCTATTAGAAATACCTTTTTTAATATTCTAATAACAATATTTTATATAATTTTGATTTTTTGAAATTTTTAGAACTAACACATAACGTTATTAGTGATATTTTATATAGTTAGAATTTTTTTATTTGAGATACGATAATAGTAAATATGTTTGATAGTAATTTAAAGTATAATATTTAAAGTATATCATTGAGAAAATTATCTACTAATGTCACATAACAATTATATTTTCTACATAATTGTAATTTTACTTTTGTCATATTATATTTTTTGAGACGTTTTTTAAGCATATAAGTAGATAAAGTATCGGGTTTTACCAATTCTATTTCTTGTTTATATGTATCATTAACTTTCATTATATCATTATATAAATTATCAATATTATCATAATTTTTTGTTTCAAGAAATTCATGAAAAATATCGATAAGTTTGCTTTTATTGAAATATGGGGTTCTTGGTCTATTACATGTTGATCTATGTAAGCTATTCCATCCATTATCTGTAATTAATTTATCTATACATTTATTAATGATATAACTTATTTTATATGTATTTAACTTTTTATATATATCAGGTAATTCTATAAGTTTATTTAAATCATTGAATCTTTTGTATGTTTCCTCACTGTTCGATTCATGCAAAACATGGATTAAACATTTATATGTCTTTTTTATATTTGACGAATTAATATTTTTAATAGCTTGTAATCTATGCCCACCATCATAACAATATAGTTTATTATCTAATTCTGTTAAACTAAGTATACCTGGTATTTGTTCGTTATCTATTATCCATTTATATATTTCGTCTATTCTTTTGGAATCTGGTATCCTGTTACAATCCCAATTTGCTATTTCAGACATGTGTTTAATCTTTATTAGATATATAGTTTCTTTTTTACATATTTTATAAATTATATTAGCTTTTTTGAGTATTGTTTTTGATATAGTTTTCATATTTATTTAAATACAATTTTTTTTTAAATAATATAATAAACTATTTATTATATTATTTTATATGTACGTATATTAAATATTTTACTATTGTTATGCTAATATTTATGTTTACCTTTTATTTCACTATTTTTATAAGTATGTTTTTCAAATAATTGGCTATTTTATGCAACTTTTATATTCTCTATATAACTCGCTATTTTTATATAATCTATTTTTATATAATCTATTTTTATATAATCTATTTTTATATAATCTATTTTTATATAATCTATTTTTATATAATCTATTTTTATATAATCTATTTTTATATAATCTATTTTTATATAATCTATTTT
>Ga0257124_1000620_pt1 | contig 36191 bp, 33 predicted proteins | sample SI106_150metaG_FD_190154 | JGI IMG/M metagenome (GOLD analysis project Ga0257124, IMG submission 190154) | Marine microbial communities from Saanich Inlet, British Columbia, Canada - SI106_150 | ecosystem: Environmental > Aquatic > Marine > Inlet | place: Canada: British Columbia | collected...
TGCTTCTAGTATTTCCCAGGAGGCGGCAATTGCTGCCCTGCAAAGTTCAGTAATGGCTGATGACGTGCGAGAATCGTTTCTAATAAATAGAAATATTTTGTTGGAGTGGTTGACAGACAATAGTATTCCTTTCGTTGAACCACAAGGAGCCTTTTACGTGTTTCCGGATTTATCAGAATATTGTTTTTCTGGTGGATTCAAGGACGCTACCGAAATAGTAGGGTATTGCCTGGAAAAGGCCAGGGTAGCCATAACTCCCGGACTTGATTTTGGAGACATGTACAAGAATTTTGTTCGTATTTCGTATTCTGTTTCTACGGACAAATTAAAACAGGCCTTAGTAAGGCTTGAAGAATTAATAAATTAAGAGGAGGATCCGCTAACCAACGGATAAAATAATAATACAAGGATAAGCTTTCGAGCTTATCCTTTTTCTTTGCAAATATTTTCTTCACAGCTCATCGGCACATAGCAATAAGGTAAATAGCCATTTTTTTTACAACATGGTCCACCTAAATATCCGCAATCAACTTTTTTAATGAAAACTTGAGTAATAAAAAAGTAATTATTAATTTCTGCTATGCCGATTCCGGCTTCATTATAGTCAGCGGTTAATATATTTTTTCGATGGCCGGGGCTGTTCATCCAACCAACCACAGCATCGTCAATAACTTCATTGTCTGTATTAAAAATTGTTTCTATTATTTCAACTTCCGGATTTTGGGATAGTAAATTTTGCCTTAACTCTATTTCCTCTTGAATGATATTTTCTTTTCCTTCTTCCGGAGAGTTGTTTAGTTTTGACTTGAAAGTACTCTCTAAATTTTTATTACTACATTCATAAACAGCTTCGCTTTGGTAGCTTATTTTTTTTATCCTTGGAATTAAAGCAATGTTTTCTCCGCTTGACCCAAAATAATAAACATCTCTGTTATTAAGGCGTTCGCTTTGGTAAAGTCCAAACTCATAGCCTTCGTGATGAATCATTGGATAGTTACAGATTACGCCAAGCTCTGTTAAGATTTTATTTTCTTCGGCTAAATTTGCGCTATGTTCTCTAGCAACTTTTGCCACCTCGCTATTCCACAAAAGCGATTCTAGCCCTTCTTTTGTTCTCTCGATATTTATTAAATCATGAATATCGCTTTCCATTTCAGAAAATAAAAATTCACTATTAGAAAGAGCAGATTGAATCCTATTTAAATCATTGTTAGTAATTCCAAGTCCCAGTTCACGCATCAAATTAAAAGCATCAAGCGGTCGACCTAAAAAATATCTTTGGCTATTGTCAGGATTTATATACCAAGCTTCTCCGTTTTGTTCAACTTGTAAAAATATTTTACCTTTATGTTTTTCAGCAAAATTTAAGTCAACTTTTTCTTCTTCGGAGTTATCATTAATAACCGGAATTTTACTAAGGTCGTTATCTGTAATGCCAATTCCAAGTTCACGCATTAAATTAAAGGCATCAAGTGGCCGACCCATATAATAACGTTTTTTATCAACCGGATTTACATACCAGGACTCCCCATGAGACTCAACTTGCAGAAGGATTTTTCCTGATAAACGACTAGACAAGGTTTCAGCAGAGACCTGACTCGCAGATATCAAAGAGAATAAAAAAAACAAGATGAAAATTTTTAAAATATTTTTTTTCATATTTCAAGATTTGTTGTTTAATAAGTTTATTATACTATAGTAGATCGATTAAGCAAAATAAAAAACAGTCCCATCATATCGAGAAACTGTTTTTAAAAGTTATTTTGCGTTTTTGGCGATTGTTTTAAGGCAACTGGTACAAGCTTTTGTTTTTTTGCCTTCTATTTTTTTAGTTTGCAAATTAAGGTATTGCTTTCTCTTGGTAGCCACCATAGAATGACTGCGGCTGTTCCCACTTAAAGCTTTTCGCCCGCAAACTTCGCATCTTCTGGACATAGATTTATTTTTCAATTTATTTTATTATTTATAATAAAAAGGTTAGCATGTTTTTTTGTTTTTGGCAAGGGTTGACATATTTTTCTATTTTTTTATAATTAAAGAATAATTAGCACTTTCATATTATGAGTGCTAATTTTTTAATAAATCTGATAATTAATTTTGAGATTAAGCAATAAATTTTGTTGCTTAAACTCAGATAAACTTAATTTTATGAACATAAAACCACTTGGTGATAATGTTATTGTAAAACCAATCACTAAAGATGAAGTAACTAAATCCGGTATTGTTTTGCCGGATACTGTTGACAAAGAACGCCCGGAAAAAGGTGAAGTTGTTGCAGTTGGACCAGGGAAAATGACCGCGGAGGGAAAAAGAATTGAAATGAGCGTTAGAGAAGGAGACAAAATTTTATTTAAAAAATACAGTCCGGACGAAATTAAGATTGAAGGTCAAGAAGTCTTAGTAATTTCAGAAGGAGATATAATCGCAATATTAAATTAAGTTATTTAACTATTTAAAATAGATTGTTTAAATGTTTATATGCTTAAATGTTTAAATGAATAATCTTATGTCTAAACAAATTTTATTTGATGAAAAAGCCAGGACAGCCCTTAAAAAAGGGGTTGATCAATTGGCCGATACCGTGAAGGTAACTCTTGGTCCTAAAGGGCGAAACGTTGTACTTGATAAAGGTTTTGGCGCGCCAACTATTACTAAAGATGGTGTGACCGTTGCCAAGGAAATTGAGCTGGAAGATAAGTTTGAAAATATTGGCGCGGAGATTGTGAAAGAAGCAGCTTCTAAGACAAACGATGTTGCCGGAGACGGAACTACCACAGCTACAATTTTAGCTCAGTCTATGATTAAAGAAGGTCTGAAACTGGTTTCAGCCGGAGTTAGTCCTATTGACATCAAAAAAGAAATTGAAAAAAAAGTTAAAAAAGTTGTTAAAAATTTAAAGGAGATGAGCAAACAAATTTCTTCTAAAGAAGAGATTGCTCAAGTTGCATCTATCTCAGCTAACGATAAAGAGATCGGAGAAATTATCTCTGAAGCAATGGACTCTGTTGGTAAAAACGGTGTGATTACCGTTGAAGAAGGACAGTCGTTTGGAGTTATTAAAGAGGTTGTGGAAGGAATGCAGTTTGACCGCGGTTATGTTTCTCCTTATATGGTAACCAATACCGAGGCCATGAAAGCTGAGTTTGAAGATCCTTCTATTTTAATTACCGATAAGAAAATTTCTTCTTTGCAGGAGATTTTACCGCTTCTGGAAAAATTGGCTCAGTCCGGCAAAAAGGATTTAGTAATAATTGCCGATGATATTGAAGGCGAGGCTTTGGCAACTTTTGTAGTTAATAAATTGCGTGGCGCTTTTAATGTGCTTGCCATTAAAGCTCCCGGATTTGGAGATAAAAGAAAAGAGATGTTGGAAGATATCGCTATTCTAACCAATGGACGAGTTATCTCTGAGGAGGTTGGTTTAAAGTTGGAAAACACTGAAATAGAAGATTTAGGTAAAGCCAGAAAAGTGGTCTCCACTAAAGAAAATACAACTGTTGTTGAAGGTAAAGGTGAAGAAGAAAAAATAAAAGAAAGAGTAACTCAAATTAAAAAACAAATGGAACTTAGTGATAGCGATTTTGATAAAGAAAAACTGCAAGAGCGTTTGGCAAAACTTTCCGGCGGAGTAGCGGTTATCAAAGTTGGTGCTGCCACTGAAACCGAAATGAGAGAAAAAAAGCATCGTATTGAGGATGCTTTGGCAGCCACTAAAGCAGCTGTTGAAGAGGGGGTAGTTGTTGGTGGAGGGATTGCTTTGGCTCGAGCCTCAAAGGTTTTTACTCAATTGATGGGAGAAGAAGAGGAAGAAAAAGCAAATTTGACTGCTGGAGATAAAATCGTAGACAACGCCGTGCTTGAACCGATTCGTCAAATTGCAAGTAACGCCGGCAAAGACGGATCACTTATTTTATTCAACATTATCAGAGAGCAAAGAAAAGGAAATGAAAACATCGGCTATAATGCCGCTACTCATAAATTTGAAGACGTAATGAAAGCCGGTATTGTTGACCCAACCAAGGTAACCAGAAGCGCCCTTCAAAACGCCGCTTCAGCCGCTATTATGTTTTTAACAATTGAAGCAGTGGTAACCGATAAGCCGGAAGAAAAAGGTGATATGCCAGCTGGAATGCCTGGCGGTATGCCCGGCATGGGAGGCGGAATGCCGATGATGTAAAAAGTTAGTAATCAGTAACTAGTAATTAGGAATATTTAAAAATCCGGAGAGAACACTCTCCGGATTTTATTTATTTAGCATTTATTTTCCGATTTCTTTTTTGAAAAAATCTACAAACGGAACAGGCGAGGGATTTATTTTATTCAACATTGCTAAATAAAAACTAGCGTAGCTTCCGAAAACAAGAGCTTCAAAAACTTGATCAAGTTTGGTTTTTGAGCTTAAAGAATATTCAGTAAAATTGATTTTGTTTTTTTTAATAACTTTTTTTGTTATCTCATATCGCTTTTGGTTTCGTTTATGATAAAGGTGTGAATTTAAAAATATAAAACAAAGATTTTTTTGATTTGATTTTGGTTCTCTCAACCCTTCCAACAGATGGTGATTTATATTCGGCAGCTCCATTCGAGTTGAAAAGTTTTTAGCGTTTTCATTTATTTGATTATTAAAGGCGTGAATGTTTCCCAAAAGAATTTCCGAGCCAATAACAATCGGTATTTTATTATGAATTTTTTTAGCAACTTCAAGGGAGTAGTTATTTTTTTTGTTTTCAATGTTAAATTTGTTATTAAACTTTTTAATTGTTTTAATAACACTCTTGAATTCTTTGTTGGTTATTTTTAACAATCCAAGTTTATTAAAAATAATAATTTGTCCAAAGATAGAATAACCCAGCCCCATTCTTGGTTCGTTGCAGGGGTTGTTTTTGGGTTCAAAAATATAGCTTGGAATTTTATATTTTAAAGCAAATTTTTTTAATTTTCCTCCGGTAGTTATGATGAATATTTTCGCTCCTTTTTTACGTGCTTCTTTTAAAGTTGATAAAGTCTCCTCGGTTGTTCCGGAGTAGCTCGATATAATACAAAGTGTTTTTTTATTTACATAATTTGGTAAATTATAGTCTTTCACGATTTCTATCGGCACTTTTAATTCTTGTTTATATAAATTTTTTATAATATAACCGCCCAAATTAGAGGCCCCCATCCCACTGACAATAATATTATCTATGTTTTTATAGTTGCTAGGGATTTTAATACTATTTTGTTCCTCCAAAACTTGTTTACATTGTGAAGACAAACTTGCAATAGAAGAATACATATTTTTTTTATCCAGTTTTTGAATTGTTTTTTGATTGATCATAAATTATAGTTTTTTATTTTTATTTATGTTATTATGTTATAATAATCTCATATTAACATTTAAACATTTAAACAGCAAGACGCATCTAGTTTGTCATCCTGAGCAACCCGCTAGAACGGGGAATCGAAGGATCTCGTCGTTTAATGCTTAGACTATCCTCTAAAAAATCAACATTATTTCACATTATTTTTTTAATGACCATTTTTTGCATCGCCATATTTAACCACATTGAAACAAGCTGTGACGACACGGCGGTATTGGTTTATTTTAAAAAGTTTGATATAATAGAAATAGAATATAGAATAACAAATTAACAGTTTATCTCGCCTCAGCGGGACCCCGCCTTCTTTAAGGTAAAATTATAGGTGGCGGGATAATTCATAATTCATAATTCATAATTTACAATTAGCTTTTATGTTTGACAAAAATCTCAGAGCTCCAAGCTCTCCAAATCAAAATCCAAATCAAAGTCCGCAACCTCAAGTACCGAATGTTTCAACAGGAGAACCTAAAAAACCGGTTGAGGATATGTTTTCTCCAACTGATTCTGTGCCTCAAAAGAATATTAATGAGGCGCAAAAACAGGAAAATATTTCCAATATTTTAAAGCCCGAAACAAGTAATGCTAATGTAAGTCCTGCTAATGCAAGTCAAATTCCACCGAACTTGCCAGCCGCCAAAGTGGGATTGACTCCAGAAAAGCATAACCCTAAAAACAAAGGAGTATTTTTTGTTTTAGTTATTATTATTTTTTTACTGATTGCTCTTGGCGCTGGTGCTTGGTATTATTTTAATTATTTGGCTGTGCCGGATGTTATTGAGGATCAAATTATAGATGAAAAAGAGAACGAGCAAGCAGCACAAGAAAACATTAACATTAATACACCTGTTGTAAATGAGAATGTTAATATAAATAAAAATATTAGTCCGACCACGATAATATTTGACTCTGACCTTGATTCCGATGGATTAACAGATGACGAAGAAAAAAAACTTGGAACAAATATTAATTTAGCTGATAGCGATAACGATGGTCTTTTGGACAGAGAAGAGATAAGAATATATAAAACAAATCCGTTAAATCCGGACACCGATGGAGACGGACATAAAGATGGAGATGAAATAAAAGGTGGCTATAACCCGAATGGCCCGGGGAAGTTAGATGTTAAGTCTATGTTTAATTAATATATTTGTCATAATTTATGTTTTTCCATAAAAAAAATAAAAATCAAAAACAGGAAGAAAAAAATCCTAACAAAGGCATAGATATTCATGTAATGCCAAAAAAGTTTTTAAGAAAAGCTGACGTTAATGACAAAGGCTCAAATGCCGCAGTGTTTGTTTTGATATTTTTAATAGTGCTTGGCGTAGCAGCTTATTTTTTAAGTAACTATATTTTTCCAAATGGAGTTTCTTTTTTAAAAAATAATTCTAATAAAGTTGCTGTAAACGATAGTGCAAATAAAAACAGCAATATGCTTGAAAATGAAAATACAAATATAAATGAAAACATAAACGATTCAATCTTAAACAGAAATTATAATACAAACACTAACACTAACGCTAATACAAACACTAACACTAATACAAACACTAACACTAACACTAACGCTAATACAAACACTAACACTAACACTAACGCTAATACAAACACAAGTGTTATTCCTGTTATCCCAATTTCTTCAGACAAAGACTATGATACTTTGACTGACATTGAAGAGGCTATTTACAAAACCAATCCAAGTATTTCCGATACAGACAAGGACGGATTTTTGGACGGGCAAGAGCTTGCTAATTTATATGATCCGTTGATAGGAGGATCAGTAAGAATAGAAGATTCCAGTCTGATCGATAAATATATTAATCCAACTTATGGTTACTCTATTTTATATCCAAAAAGTTGGCAGGTAGCTCCTCTTGGCGGTGGAGATCAGGAGATAACTTTTGTTTCTTCTAACAAAGAATTTATTGAGGTGACGGTTATGGATAATTCTGAGGGACTAACAGCGGTCGGGTGGTATTTAAATCAAATTCCAAAGAGTTCGGGATATAAAGCTGAAAGAGTTTGGGCAAATAATTTTATGGGTATAAAAAGTCTAGACGGAATGCATGTTTATTTAACTCCAATCTCTGGAAAAAGGAATTTTATTTACACAATTTCTTATATGGTTGGAAGTCACGCCTATATCAGTTATCCAGCAACTTTCCAAATGATGATAAGAAGTTTCGATGCCATATGATAACTTGGGAAGTAAATCAAAAAGCAGGCAGAAAAATTCCCAAAGATTTTTTTAATAATATAATAAAAACATCTTTTAAAATATTAAAAATAAAAAAAGCAAATGTTTCTATAGCAATAGTTAAAGAGGAAGATATTAAAAAAGCCAATAAAATATATCGTCATAAAGATAAAGTAACAGATGTTTTAAGTTTTATTTACGAAAAAAATCCATTAGAAGGAGAGATCTTACTTTGTTATAAAAAAGTTTCAGAACAAGCCAAGGAGAAAGGTCATAGTTTAAACCAAGAAACAAAAATATTATTAATTCATGGGCTGGTTCATCTGGTAGGATATGATCATAAGAAAAAAAGGCAAGCAAATGAGATGAAGCAAATCGAAGCTATGATATTGAAAAAGATATAATATATAAAAACATGTTTTTTAATTTTAAAAGAGCTACAAAAAGTTTTGTTTACGCCTTTCGTGGCCTTAGATCTGTTTGGAAAAAAGAACAAAATTTTCGATTTCACAGTGTTGCGGCTATTTTAATTTTGATTTTAGCTGTTTTTTTAAAACTTGAAAAAACAGACTTTGCAATTATTCTCTTACTAATTGGTGTAGTTTTAATTTTAGAGCTTGTTAACACCGTCTTTGAAAGATTAATCGATATTTTAAAGCCCCGCATCCACGAATACTCTAAAGAAATAAAAAACATTTCCTCAGCCATAGTCTTAACCGCAGCCATCTTTAGCGTTATAATAGGAACAATCATTTTCCTACCATATATATGCCACCTTTAAACAATCAAAAAAGAATCACCTTCATCTTAATAATACTAATTCTCCTAGTTATAATCAGCGTTACCACGCTTATTTTTTTTAACCAAAAAGACATTAAAAAAGAAAAAAGTCTTATCTCTGATATTAAAACAGCAGAAACCCCTTTATCTTTTTTAAACAACGAAGAATCAGAGCCAGACTCTGACCAAGATGGTCTGACCGATAAAGATGAAAAAGAAATCTACAAAACCGATCCCAACAAAAAAGATACCGACAACGATGGTTTATCTGATTCACAGGAGATCGTTACCTATCAGACAAACCCTTTAAATAAAGATACCGACAACGATGGTTTTAGAGACAAAGAAGAAATTGAAAGAAACCTTAACCCCAATGGAGAAGGTGACAGCAAGAAAGGATATATTCTTCCCTTTGGAAATAAATAGTAATATCAATATTATGCGTAAACTCTATTTAATCTTAATTGCCTTACTTTTTTTGCCTTTTATTGCATCTGCCGATACTCCGGTAGTTAATAATTTTGAATTACTGGATAATACCAGCGGTGCAAGCGTCTCTAGTCCAATCCGAGGCAATGTTGTCAGATTACACGTTACAGCAACCGATCCGGATGGCATTAAATATGTTCGAGCAATTGTTCTAGATCCCGGAGGAACTCAAAAATCCCTGATCATTTTACACAACGACGGCGATAGCGCTCACGGGGATTTTAGTGCTAGCGATGATATATATTCCTCTCTCTGGCTGACCTCCTATTCTCTGTCCTCAGGAGTTAACTATACTATAGTTATTAAAATAATGGATAACTTAGGTAATATCTACAGCTCTAGCGATGGATCTTTTGATATCACAGAAAGCTGCGATTTTGGCTCAACCTGCAATAATATTAATGAATTAAGATGTAATAACGGCATAATCGAAAGATGCACAGCTCAAGCTACCTGCAATTATTGGGCGCTTGATGAAAATTGTCCGGGAGTAAATGTTTGTTGCGGAAGCGGGGTTAGCTCTACCTGCTGCGGTCTGGGACAGATTTGCTCCAGTAACGATAACTGTCTTACCTGCGGTATTACCTGCGATAACGTCTGTCTTGATTCCAAGTGCGTTAACGATCCGGACTGTCAGCCCGGAGGCTGTTGCGGAGATAACACCTGCGATATTGATATTAACGAGTGCTCAAACTGTAGTAATGACTGTAATCTAACCGATTGTTGTGGAAATCAAGTTTGCAATAGCGCAGTTGGAGAGGACTTTAATACTTGCCCCGGAGACTGTCCATGTATCGACAGCGATGGAGACGGACAAATCTCAACTGTTTGCGGAGGCGATGATTGTGACGATAGTAATGACGATAGATTTTTAGGAAATCAAGAGGTCTGCGATGGAGTAGATAACGATTGTAATGCTTCAACAACCGATGAAGATCTTTGCGATAGCGACCACGACAACTATTGCAACTGTGATGAACCTTTTAAAATAGGCTCTAATTTAAACGCTATTTGCAACACAAACACAACTAACGGTTTTCATTGGAGTCAAACTTGCGATTGTGATGATAATAATTCAAACATCAACCCCGGAGTAACGGAAAACTGCACCAGCCCGGAAGACGATGACTGCGATGGACAGGTAAACGATCTTGATATAGACTGCGGCGGAACAGGCACCCCAGCCAGCCCAATCTTAACTGTTTCTCCTTCACCGGCCGTTGATGGTGATTTTGTAACCTACACAATGTCTGCCACTGGCTTAATTACTCATTATGAATTTTATTCTTGCGAAGGAGCAAGTTGCGTTCCAATAGATAGCACTACTTTAGAGACAAGCAGTAACTCTTATTCGCAAAGCGGAACAATAGCAGGCCCAGCAGTTTGGAACTTCCAACTTCAAGCCTGCAACGATAACGGATGCTCAAACGCAACCAATGTTCAAACATTCATAATTAATCCTCAAACCGTTCCAAACAATGTTTCTCTGACCGTTACGCCCGATACTGTTAACATTAATGAAAGCGTTACTTACTCCTGGTCCGCCGATGGAAACATCGATAACTACGGACTGCAGTTTAAATACAACGACCAACCCTGGTCCAGTTTTATTAACTATGGATTAACCACCTCTATAACCGAAGTTTCCGATATGGCCGGAGATTTTCAAATAAGAGCCAGAGCCTGTAATGGTCATGGTTGTGGCTATAGTACCGTCAGAACTTTAACGGTAAATGCCGAAGGCGAAGAATTACCCTCTAATGTAAACTTTAATATCTCCCCAAATACCGTAGTTACCGGAGACAACGTTACTTATTCTTGGTCGGCCATTGATGCAGAGAGCTTTGAATATGTCTCCAGATTTAACTCCGGCACTTGGGGAACTTGGTCTACTCTAAGTAACATTGGCGATCCCGGATCTTTAACAAATCCAGCCGGAACTCCCGGAATTTACGAATACATATTAAGAGCCTGTAATAGCTTTGGTTGCAGTGAAGATAACATTCAAACCTTAACAGTAAACAACGCCAGTGTAGTTGCTCCAACTAATCCAGCTATCACAATTAACCCAGCTATAACAGAGGTAATGGAGAACATCTCCTTTACCTTAGGGGCTAACGGAACAGTTGATTATTATGAATTTTATTCTTGTGAGGGAGCAGGCTGCACACCAGTAGATATGGTTAACTTTAATGTTGCTCAAAACCCATATTCATTTAATGCCACTCAAGTAAACCCCGGGACATTTCGCTATATGGTTAATGCCTGCAACATAATCGGATGCTCAGGCAATAGTAATATTGAAGATTTAGTTATTTACCCAAGCGGAACCTGCGATACCGATAACGACACTTATCTTGAAGATATCTGTGGTGGTAACGATTGTGATGATGACGACGATGAAATGTTTCCAGGCAATCCAGAGATCTGTGATGGGAAGGATAACGATTGCAACGATCAAACTAACGATGGCTGTAACTGTGTTAACGGAACAACTCAACCCTGCGGAACAGATGTTGGATTATGCGAAGCAGGAGAACAAACTTGTATCGTAGGAGAATGGGGAACATGTCTTAACCAAGTAGGACCAACCGCAGAAATCTGTGACAACGAAGACAACAACTGTAACACCCAAACCGACGAAGGCTTAACTGTAATTTGTAATAACAATAGTAACTGTAACGACAGCAATGACTGCACAGTAGATACCTGTAATAACCCGGGAAGTTGTTTCTCAAGTTGCTCTAATGACCAAGTTACAAGTTGCCAAGATAGCGATGGTTGTTGTCCAAATGGTTGTAACTTTAGTAACGATAACGACTGTGCTCCAGGTTGTACCCCGGACGGCTGTAACAACAACTGCCCAGTAAACTGTAGCGGTGCAGACGACCCGGATTGTTCAGGAACTTGTCTTGATTGCTCTTGTTCAACCGATACTGATTGTGGAAGTACCTGCGCACAAGGCGATGGATGTTGCGTAAGCTGTAGTAGCCCAATAGATTTGGACTGTGATATGCAGGATCCAAACGTCAACACCTTCAACGCCGTTGAAAACAACGATAACGCCGATATCTCCTGGACAGTAACCGATCAAGGTGGCTCTCAACTAGACTACATTGCAATCTGGCGCGCTCCATACAATGCCTCTAACTGTCACGAAACAAACAAGAGTGGTTGTGTGTGGAGTCAAATTCAAACGATAAATATCTCCGGAGACAGCCAGACCGGTTCCCATACCGATAGCCCTGGCAACGGATCTTGGTGGTACGGTATGCATGTTTACGACAATGCTGGTAACTGGAGCCAGGAACCAACTCCACCGGGAGTATTAAATGTAGAGATAGCTCCAGCGTGCACACCTAGCCTTGACTGTAGCGACTATCCAGGAAACTGTAATGTTAATCTTTTTGATGGCTGTGATAATATTCTAAATTGTTCTAATAACTGTTCGGGTGGAGAGAGTTGTTGCTCTGGCAGCTGTCAAGCTCCTACCTGCTCTAACAATAGCGACTGCGACGATAGCAATAACTGTACAACAGATACTTGCAATAACCCGGGAGGTTGTTCAGCTAGTTGTTCTAATAGTCCGTCTTCTAAAGCGAATGGTGAGGCTTGTAGTGTTGATTGTGAGTGTGCGAGTGGAGTGTGTACTAATAATATTTGTGTTAATGGAGTTAATAAAACTATCGTTTACAGAGCCCTATCTTCTCATAATGGTAACTTCGGAGGTAGATCCGGTCTTGACTCTTATTGCGCTAACAACAAACCGGCTAATTTACCTGGGAATGTCTCAAATATTCACGCTTTTATTTCTGTTTCTGATACCGACGAGCTTAGAGATATGCCTAATAATTACGGCTATGATTCTAACGTTAGTCTTTATTGGTTTAAAAGTAGTAACACGACTTTTAATAAATTTGCAGATAATTGGGCGGATATGTTAGATGGTAGCATTCAATTAAGTAGAAGTGACGGAGGAGATAGTGGTAGCGCTTGGTCGGGAAGTAAGCCCGACGGATCAGTAGAACAATATAACGGTGTAACAGTAAATTGTGATCAGTGGATTTCTGATGCTTATGATGGCAATTGTAATCAGGATAAAGATCATTCGTCTGTGTTTGGATCTAATTATACAACTAGCTATGTAGCTGATGGAAGTTATTGGCAAGGATGGATTTATGGATCTGTTTATATTAGTTATCCTTCAGGATGTATGAGATGCTCTAATTCTGCTTATTTGTTGTGTGCAGGAGAGATGAATGCGTCGTGTACACCTAGCCTTAATTGTAGCGACTATCCTGGAAACTGCGGTATTAATCTTTTTGATGGCTGTGATAATATTCTAAATTGTTCTAATAACTGTTCGGGCGGAGAAGTTTGTTGCTCCGACAGCTGTCAAGCTCCTGCCTGCTCTAACAATAGCGAATGCAACGACAGTGATAACTGTACAACAGATACCTGCAATAACCCGGGAAGTTGTTCAGCAAGTTGTTCTAATACTCAAGCAAGTTGCCAAGATGGTGATGGTTGTTGTCCAAGTGGTTGTGATTCTGGCAACGATAATGATTGCCTTTTTATTCCTGATACCTTTACTTGGCGAGACTATAATGGCAGTGATTGGATGAGTCCAATGAGATATCAAGCTATGTGTGGATCTTGTTGGGCGTTTGCTACAATGGGGGTTGCCGAAGGAAAATACAATATACAAGAAAACAACCCAGCCTTAGACGTTGACCTTTCTGAACAATATGTAACCTCTGATTGTTGTAGTGCCGGAACCTGTAATGGTGGCGGCCATTCATTTAATTGCGATACAACAGATGAGTCTTGTTATCCTTATATACCGGGACAAGATCTTGATAGTCTTAGTAGTTGTAGTGGAAGATGTGCTGATTGGAGTACCAGAGTATGGGATATGTCTGATTACTCAGTTGCTCCAAATGCCTATACTGCAATTTCAGATCCAGATGCCATAAAAACGTTACTTATGAACGAAGGACCGGTTTGGGCTGCAATGGGTGATGCTAGCTCTAGTAGTTTTGTTTATAGTCCTGCTGATCAAGCTTGGATATGTACAAACGATGATTCACGCGCTCAAGATTTAAATCACGCAATTGTTTTAGTTGGTTGGGATGATAATATTGGTTGCTGGTGGTTTAAAAATAGCTGGGGAATGGGTTGGGGAGACGGAGGTTATGGTTGTATAAAATATGGAGAGTGTCTTTTAGAAGCTGATTATTATTTAAATAGTGTTATTTCACCTTAATTTTTTAACTATAAAGTATTTATGAAAAAAGCCATTTTATTTTTTATTTTTATGTTATCACCATTGAGTATTTTTGCTCAAGAATCCATGGTGCATATAATCCCGCCACCAAATCCATCGGCAGCTTATTGTGAAGAATTGGGTTATAAAATTACTATTAAAAAAACTCCGGAAGGAGAGCTTGGTATTTGTAATTTTTCAGATACAGAGCAAGCTCCAGCTTGGAGTTTTTTACGAGGCGAAGAGGCTCAAGAGCATAGTTATTGTGCTAAAGTTGGCTATGAAATGAAATTAATAGATGATCCTGCAAAATGTGGAGCTACTTATAAACCTGGTCATGGATGTTTAGCTTGCATACTTGAGGACGGTAGCGAAGTAGAGGCTGGAAATCTTTTAAAGATAGAAAAAGCCAGAAGATTAACTAATCCTTGTAACAATGACGGAAAATGTCTTACCCCTGAAACTCCTCAAAACTGTCCTCAAGATTGCACAGTCGCTAAACAAGAAATCCCTAAAGATAATGCCAAAAATATAGTCCTCGCTATCATGGCTATTAGTGGTATAATTGTTATAATATTAACCTCATATTATTTTTTAAGAAAAAAGGAAAATAACGATATTTAGAAATTGATTTTTGCTTTTTTCTTTTTTGTGTTATAATAGAAAAACACATAACTGGTATTCGAATGTGTCGTATTTGTAGTGCGATTAATGAAAATATAACATATGAAACACGATAGACTTATTGCCGGGCTTGATGTTGGGTCAAGTAAAACTCGTCTAGCAGTGGCTAGGATTGAGGAAAAAGAGAACGGCCAAAGAAAAATAAATATTATTGGTTTGTCTGAGGTTCCTACTGAAGGGTTTACTAAGGGCAATGTTTCTAATTTGGAAGATTTGGTTTCCACTATTTCTTTAGTTGTGGAAAAATCAGAAATAGTTATCGGTCTTCCTATTGAAGAAATTTGTCTGGGTATCTCCGGAGATCATATTACTTCAAGTATAAGTAAAGGAGTAGTTGCAATTTCTAAAGCTAACAATGAAATAGAGGAGGAAGACGTTGAGCGGGCAATAGAAAGCGTTAAGTCTATGGCTATACCGCCGAACTATGAAAATCTTCATATTATTCCAACTTCTTTTAATATTGATTCACAAACCAACATTAAAGATCCAATCGGAATGACCGGCATAAAGCTTGAAGCCGAAGTCCAGGTCATTAGTGGGTTAAATACTAGAATTAATAACTTTACTAAATCCGTTGACAGAACAAGTTTGGAAATAGATTCACTGGTCTTTTCTGTTTTAGCAACAGCTGAGGCGATTCTCGATAAAAAGCAAAAAGAGCTCGGTGTTTTGGTTCTGGACATTGGGCACACTTTGACTAAGGGGGCTATTTTTGAAGAAGGTGAAGTTATCCATGCTTTTAATATTCCAATTGGGTCGTCGCATATTACGGCTGATCTTGCCATTGGGCTTAGATCATCCATTGAGGTTGCGGAAAAAGTAAAGAGAAAACAAGGGACGCTTGATTTAAGTTCTCTTAGAAGAACCGAGCAAGTTGACTTAAATAAATACGAAGACAATAAAGATAACTCTTTAAGAAAAAATTCTTTCAGCAAAAGATATATTAATGAAATAATAGAAGCCAGGGTCGATGAAATTTTTTCTTTTGTAGCAACAGAGCTTAAGAAGGCAAAAAGATTTGGAAAATTGCCTGCTGGAGTTGTTTTAACCGGAGGAGGGGCAAAGTTGCCTTATTTAACAGATTATGTTAAAAATAAATTATCTCTACCATCATCACTTGGAAACTTAAAAGGACTTTCAAGCAGCATCGATAACGTAGATGACTCAAGTTACTCTACTGTTTGCGGGCTTGTTTTGTGGAATGCTTTGGATCAAGAAAAACGCAAAAAAAGAACATTTAACATTAATTTGAATTTTTTAAAAAACTTTGATAAACTAAAAAAGTTACTTAAAAAATTAACACCATAAAAGTATGAGTCAAATAAAACCTGATATTGAAACATTTGCAAAAATTAAAGTTATTGGAGTTGGCGGTAGCGGCAACAGTGTTGTTAATCGGATGATTAGCGCTAAAATTAGAGGCGTTGATTTTTTAGCGATAAACACCGACGTCCAGGCTCTTCATGCTTCAAAAGCAAAAAATAAATTACATATTGGAAAAACACTTACTCGCGGGTTAGGAGCCGGAATGAACCCGGAGGTTGGTAAAAAAGCAGCCGAAGAAAACCAAAACGATATTCGAGATATGCTAAAAGGGGCTGATATGGTCTTCATTACTTGCGGATTAGGCGGAGGCACAGGATCCGGGGCCGCACCGATTGTGGCTGAAATTTCCAAAGACTTAGGAGCTCTTACAATCGCAGTTGTTACCAAACCTTTTTCTTTTGAAGGAGTAAAAAGATCTGAGATTGCCGAAGAAGCTTTGCAGGAATTATCCGATAAAGTTGACTCTATTATTGTAGTTCCTAACGATAAGTTATTAGAAATTATCGATAAGGAGACATCTTTACTTGATGCTTTTAATGTTTCAGATAATGTTTTAAAGCAAGGAGTTCAAGGGATCTCTGAACTTATTACTGTCCCGGGACTTATTAATGTTGATTTTGCTGATGTAAAAGCAATTATGTCGGAAGCCGGATCATCGTTGATGGGAATAGGAGAGAGTAAAGGAGAAGACAGGGCGAAAAAGGCCGCTAAGGCCGCTATTGAAAACTCTTTACTTGATATGTCGATCGACGGAGCCGAAGGAGTCTTGTTCTCTGTTACTGGTTCGCCGGATTTAACAATGCACGAAGTTAATGAAGCCGCTAAAGTTATCACCGAGCTGGTTGACTCTGAGGCTAAAATTATTTTTGGCGCAATTATAGACGAAGATCTTAAAGATACCGTTAGAATCACAGTTGTAGCCACTGGGTTTAATGATTCTTTTAATAGAGGTTTTGACAGAGACAGATTTCAAAAATCAAAAGAAACTCTCGAAGTCCAGAAAGAAAACATAGATTTACCAGCTAATAAAGAAAATAAAAAAGAAGATGTTGACGAAGATAAGGAAGAAGATTTTTTATCTAAAGAAAAAAAAACCAGTCTTTTCACAGAAGATAAACCAGTAGAAGAAGAGCTAGAAGAGGAAAAAACAGAAGAAAAAAACGAACTGGATATCCCGGCGTTCTTAAGAAGAAAAATGAAAAAGAAATAATCTTTGAATCTTTTAATTTCATTAGACTTATCCACAATAGCCAGATGGCTTTTTTATTTTTAGCTTATTTAAGCCAAATTTTAGATCTTGACAAGCACAATATATAGTATTATAATTTATTTAGACACACTAGATATAGTGTAGTTAGATAAAAGCCCTTTCTTAATAAGAAGATGAATTACAATTTTATTTTCTCCAAAGAAAGGTTTTTTAAACCCATGAAATGTTTAAACTGTCATCATAACGAGACAAAAGTAATAGATTCGCGTCTTTGTTCGGATGGTTTTGCAATTCGTAGGCGTCGAGAGTGCCTTAAGTGCGCTTTTCGTTTTTCTACTTTAGAGGAAGTGGAAATATTAGATCTAACGATTCTTAAACAAAACGGAAAACGAGAATCTTACGATAGAAGTAAAATAGAGTCAGGTCTTAAGAAATCATTGGAAAAAAGACCTATCACCGTTGAAAAATTTAAAAAACTGATTAATCAAATAGAAATTGATCTTCAAAAGTTAAAAACTAGGGAAATTGAAAGTAGCAAAGTTGGCGATGTAATAATGAAACGCCTTAAAAGAACAGATAAAGTTGCTTACATTCGTTTCGCCTCGGTTTATAAGTCATTTGAAGACGCAGAAACTTTTCGAAAAGAAATAAATGATATCTTAAAAAGAAAAGTTAAAAAAATAAAAAAGAAAAAATAAATCAATATTTAACTACTCATTAATTTAAATTTATGGTTATCAAAACTCAAACTAAAGAAAAAATTACTCAAATTCTAAAAAGAGACGGAGTTATCGCTGACTTTAACACAGCCAAAATCACTAGCGCTATTTTAAAGTCCTTGGAAGAAACTAAAGAAGTGGAAAATTCAAATGAAGTTGCCGAAGAGCTTGCAAAAGAAGCTATTAATATTTTACACTCCAAGTTTCATGTTCGTTCTATTCCGGCGGTGGAAGAAGTTCAAGATATTGTTGAAGAAGCTTTAATTAAATCAAGACTCATTAGAACAGCTAAAGCTTATATTTTATACCGTGACCAAAGAGCAAAGTTGCGAGACGTAGAAGACCTTATTGATTCCGGTGAACTTATGGAGAAATATTTAGAGCAATTGGACTGGCGAGTAAAGGAAAACAGTAATATGAGTTATTCGCTGCAAGGGCTTAACAATCATGTAGCTTCAACTATTTCAGCAAAATATTGGTTAAACAAAGTTTACCCTCAGCAAATCGGAAATGCTCATGTTGAGGGTGATATTCACATTCATGATCTTCAGCTTTTGGCTCCCTACTGTGCCGGCTGGGATTTAAAGGATCTTTTAATGAGAGGTTTCGGCGGAGTTAACGGTAAAGTTGAAGCCAAACCACCAAAGCATTTTCGAACCGCTCTTGGACAAATGGTTAATTTCTTTTACACTCTTCAGGGTGAGGTTGCAGGAGCTGAAGCATTTTCTAACTTTGATACTTATTTAGCGCCTTTTGTCAGGTACGATAAATTAAACTATAAAGAAACAAAGCAGGCCTTACAGGAGTTTTTATTTAATGTTAATGTTCCGACTCGAGTTGGTTTTCAAACACCATTTACAAATATCACAATGGATATGTTTGTTCCAAACATGATTAAAGATGAAAGTGTTATTATCGGTGGTAAACCACAGAACGAAAAATACGGTGAGTTCCAAGAAGAAATGGATATGATCAATAAAGCTTTTGCCGAGCTAATGATGGAAGGAGACGCGACTGGAAGAGTGTTTACTTTTCCGATTCCAACTTATAATATTACTAAGGATTTTGATTGGGACAGTGAAGTAATGGAAAAAGTTTTTGAAATGACCGCTAAATACGGAATTCCTTATTTTTCTAACTTTATTAATTCAGATATGAGCCCGGAAGATGCTCGGTCTATGTGTTGCAGATTACGTTTGGACAATAGAGAGCTGCGAAAAAGAGGCGGAGGACTTTTTGGAGCCAACCCTTTAACCGGATCGATCGGAGTGGTAACTATTAATTTACCGAGAATAGGATATCTGGCTAAGAAAAAATATCCTGAGGATATTGAAAAAGCAAAAGAATATTTCTATAAACGTTTAGGCAAGTTTATGGACTTGTCCAAAGAAAGCTTGGAGATTAAAAGGGAAATTATTGAAAAATTAACTGACGGCGGTCTTTATCCTTACGCTAGACACTATCTGGACGGCATTAAGAAAAAATTTGATAAATACTGGCAAAATCACTTTGCAACTATTGGTATAAACGGAATGAACGAAGCTATGGTAAATATTCTAGGCAAGAATATCGCTTCAAAACAAGGGCAAAAATTAGCGATCGAGGTAATGGATTTTATGAGAGATAAAATGGGAAAATACCAAGATGAAACTAACAATCTTTATAACTTGGAGGCCACTCCGGCTGAGGGAGTTACCAGAAGATTTGCCAACGTTGATAAAAAGAAATTTAAAGACATAATTGTAGCTAATGAAAAAGAGGTTAATGAAAAAGGCGCTTCTCCTTACTATACCAACTCTTCTCATTTACCGGTAGATTATTCAGATGATATCTTTGAAGTTTTGGATCTGCAAGACGAGCTGCAAACCAAATACACCGGCGGAACAGTTGTTCATGGATTTATCGGTGAAAGAATGCCATCGGTTGAGGCCACAAAAAATATGGTTAGAAAAATTGCCGAAAATTATAAACTGCCATATTACACAATTACTCCAACTTTTAGTGTTTGTCCAACTCACGGTTACATCACAGGCGAAAAGCCAAAGTGTCCTGATTGTGATGCGGAAACAGAAGTTTACTCCAGAGTAGTTGGATACCTACGCCCAGTAAAACAATGGAACGACGCTAAACAATCCGAGTTTGAAAAACGCTTGGAATATGCAGCCGACGGCTGCGGATGCTAAAGTTAGGGGATATTAAAATTAAGTAAACAAGGGCGGGCAGAGTCCCGCCCTTTAATATTATTTTATGCAAATTGCTGGATTACAAAAATTATCATTAATAGATTATCCAAATAAAATGGTGGCGGTTGTTTTTACCTTGGGTTGTAACTTTAATTGTTTTTATTGCCATAATCGGGAGTTGATTTTTCCAAATAAATTTCCCAAAGAAAATTTAATTCAAGAAAAAGAAATATTTGAATTTTTAGGGAAAAGAAAGGGAAAGCTGGACGGAATTTCAATTACCGGCGGAGAGCCAACAATGCAAAAAGATTTAAAAGAATTTATTATCAAAGTTAAAGAAATGGGATTTTTAGTAAAGCTGGACAGCAACGGCACCAATCCGGAGATGTTACAAGATTTAATAAACGAAAAACTGGTTGATTATGTGGCTATGGATATTAAATCCCCGCTTAACTTTGAGGATTACAAAAGAATAACAAAAATAACAAATGAAAAATTATTTTCTAAAATTTTGGAAAGTGTAAAGATATTAAGACAAGAAAAAGTTGATTTTGAATTTAGAACTTCTTTGACTAGAGGGCTTTTTAGTAAAGACGATATTAAAAGAATAATTCAAGATATAAAGAATAATAAAATATATTATCTGCAAAACTTTATTAACCCAACAGAAAAATTAGACGAAAACGATAAAAAGATATATAATAAATTACAGCCCTTGAAAAAAGAAGAAATAGAAGAATTTAGATTAGTCGCCGAAGAGTTGGGGCAGAAATGTATTGTTAGGGGATAATTTTAAATAATTTATATTTTTATGCTTAAAAAACAAACAGAAAGTAAAGAAGAAAAAAATATTGCTATGGAAACTCATGACGAAAAGATTGTTCGTCTTCTAGAGGAAAATTTGGATGTTTCCAAACAGATTTTAACTCATAGCAAAAAAACTCGCCGTTGGATTTTAATTCAAAAAATTAAAGGCTGGTTTTACATTATGTTAATTATAGTCCCCTTGATTTTAGCTGTTTTTTACCTTCCGCCAATTTTAGAGAAAACTTTTGAGCAATATCAAACGCTTTGGGGAATGATAACCGGAGCAAACCAGCAAGATGGTTCAATGGAGCTAGACCAAAAACAACTGGAACAATTAAAATTTTTTTGTAATCAACAAAAATAAAATTAAAAGATAGTAAAAAATATAAAATCCCATTAAAATGGGATTTTATTTTCTTGCTAAAAAACATTTTGTATATTAGACTTATTGTATGTCCATACAAGATTTAAGCCAACAATTTAAAGAATTGAAAAATAAGATAGCAGAAACTATGAAGCTTCTTAAAATTGATGATAAGAAAACAGAGTTGAAAGTTTTAGATATGGAGATGTCGGAGCAGGGCTTTTGGGACAATCAAGATGAGGCGCGGGAAGTTAGTCAAAGGGCAAGTGATTTGCGTGAAGAAATTGAACGCTGGAGTAAGATTAAAAAAGAAACAGAGGAGCTATTGGGACTAGCTGAGTCAGGAGATGAAGAGTTAAGCGAGCAACTAAAAAAAGAACTTAAAGATAAAGAAAAGGAGTTTGAAAAGTTGGAGTTTTTTGTTTTGTTTTCCGGCAAGTACGATAAAAATAACGCGATAATGTCAATTCACGCCGGAGCCGGCGGAGTAGATGCTCAGGACTGGTCGGAAATGTTGTTGAGAATGTATTTGCGGTTTTGTGAAAAAAAGAATTGGAAAGTGGACATTGTAGATGAATCAAAAGGACAAGAGGCTGGAATAAAAAGTATTACTTTGCACATTAAAGGACAAAACGTGTTTGGATTTTTAAAGAGTGAAAACGGCGTTCATCGCTTGGTTAGAATTTCACCATTTGATGCCGAAGCAATGCGACATACTTCTTTTTCTTTAGTTGATATTTTACCGGAGTTGGGAGACACACAAGAAATTGAAATTAAAGACGATGATTTACGAGTGGAAACTTTTAAAGCCTCCGGTCACGGCGGGCAAGGAGTTAATACTACGGATTCAGCTGTAAGAATTGTGCATATTCCAACCGATATAAAAGTGGTTTGCAGAAATGAAAGATCACAGTTGCAAAACAAAGAAACTGCTATGAAGATTTTACGCGCCAAGCTTTTAGAGTACGAGGAAGAAAAAAAAGATAAAGAAAAAAAAGAACTCCGCGGCGAAGTTCAAAAAGCCGAATGGGGTAGTCAAATCAGAAGTTATGTCCTACATCCCTACAAAATGGTAAAAGACCACCGCACAAATTTTGAAACTCAAGAAACAGAAAAAGTCCTAGACGGAGAAGTCGATGAATTTATTGAGGAGTATTTAAAAAGTTTAAAAAAATAAAGATATTCATATGAAAATTTTAATTACTGGCGGTGCCGGATTTATTGGGTCTAGTTTAGCGGATGCCTTAATTGAAAAAGGTGATGATGTTGTGATTGTTGATAATTTGGTTACTGGGAAAAAAGAGTACATAAATTCGCAGGCTAAATTTTATGAAGTGGATATTTGCTCAACTGAAATTGAAGATATTTTTGCAAAAGAAAAGCCTGATTATGTTTTTCATTTTGCAGCGCAAATCGATGTGAGGAAATCAGTTGATGATCCTGTTTTTGATAATAAAGTTAATGCTTTGGGAAGTTTGAATATTTTTCAAACAAGTGCAAAAAATAAAGTTAAGAAAGTTATTTTTGCCTCAACCGGCGGAGCCTTGTATGGCGATGTAGAGAGTCCGGCAAAAGAAGAAGATTTAATTGAACCCCTTAGCCCGTATGCAATTCATAAATATACCGCGGAAAGATATTTGGAGTTTTTAAAAGAAGTTCATGGACTTAATTATGCTGTTTTAAGGTTGGCTAATGTTTATGGCATCAGGCAATATAAAGGAGGAGAGTGTGGAGTGATTGGAATTTTTACTAGCAATGCAGTTGAGAAAAAACAAAGTATAATTTATGGCGATGGCAGTAAAACCAGAGATTATGTTTATATCTCCGATGTAGTGAATGCTTTTATTTTAGCAATGAAAAAAGATTGTTCAGGGGTTTTTAACATCGGGACAGAAAAAGAAACAAGCGTTCTAGATATTGTAAAAGCAATCGAGAATACCACCAAAGAAAAGTTTGACTATAAATGTGAAAACGACAGACCAGGAGAAGTTAAAAGAAGCGTTCTATGTTGTCAAAATGCTCATGATCTGTTAGGCTGGAAAGCAGAAGTTGATTTAAAAGAAGGGGCGCAAAAAACTTTAAAGTGGATAGAATCTATAAAAAATATATGAAAATTTTAATTACCGGAGGAGCCGGATTTATTGGCTCTAATTTAGCGAAAAAATTAATAGACAGAGGTGATGAAGTTGTGATGGTCGATAATTTTAATGATTATTATGACCCGCAGTTAAAAGAAGATAGGATTAAAAAGTTTTTAAAAGGTTATGACTTCAAATTGTATCGAGGAGATATTCGCGACTATGATTTACTTAAAGAAATATTCAAAAAAGAAAAATTAGACAAAGTAATGCATTTTGCGGCTATGGCCGGGGTGCGAAACTCTTTGGAAGACCCATTTTTATATGAAGAGGTTAACATTCGCGGAACTTTAAATTTACTAGATTTAGCAGCAAAGCATAAAATTAAAAATTTTGTTTTTGCTTCATCTTCTTCTATTTATGCTCAAAATAAAAAGGTCCCTTTTTCTGAAGAAGATAGGGTTGATCATCCAATCTCACCTTATGCGGCAACTAAAAAATCAAAAGAATTAATGGCCCATGTTTATAGTCATTTGTACGGTTTAAATGTGACCGGACTTAGATATTTTACTGTTTATGGACCATGGGGTAGGCCGGATATGTCATATTTTAAATTTGCCGATAAAATGAGAAAAGAGCAACCAATTGATGTTTACAATAGAGGTAAAATGAGTAGAAATTTTACTTACATAGATGATATAGTTAGTGGAACCATTAAGGCACTTGATAATCCGGCTAGATATTCAATAATGAATATCGGCGGAGACAGAGAGGAGACTTTAATGAGGTTTATTGATGTTCTTGAAGAAAGTCTAGGGACTAAGGCAAAAAAGAACATGTTGCCAATGCAACCGGGCGATGTCAAATCCACGGTAGCTGATATTTCCAAGTTAAGAGCACTCGGCTGGGCGCCAACTACAAGAATTGAAGAAGGGCTTAAAAATTTTGCAGATTGGTATAAGGAATATTATAAAGATTAAATATAATATTTATGAAAATTGCAGTTATTGGGACAGGTTATGTTGGGTTGGTCCAAGGAGTTGGACTAGCTGAAAAGGGCCACGAAGTGGTCTGTGTTGATATTGATAAGGAGAAAATAGAAAAATTAAAACAAGGCATTAGCCCTATTTATGAGCCTGGCCTGGATGAACTGATTGAGAAAAATATAAAAGCCAAGCAATTGTCTTTTAGCACGGATTTAGCATCTTCTATAAATGGAGCCAAGGCTATTTTTATTGGCGTTGGTACTCCTCAGGGCGAAGGCGGTGCGGCTGATTTAAGTTATGTTTACACGGTTGCTCGTGAGATAGGAGAAAGTATGAAAGAATATTCCGTGATTATAAATAAAAGCACAGTGCCGGTTGGCTCGGCCAAGAAGGTTGCAGACATTATTAAAGAAAACTATGACAATGAGTTCGATGTTGTTTCTAACCCGGAGTTTTTACGTGAAGGAATGGCTGTTAGCGATGTAATGAATCCGGATAGAGTTGTAATTGGTACAAACAGCAAAACAGCAAAAAAAATAATGGAGGAAATTTATAAAGATTTTGACTGTCCAAAAGTTTTCGTAACTCCTGAGAGCGCAGAGTTAATTAAATATGCCTCCAATGCTTTTTTAGCCACAAAAATATCTTTTATCAATGAAATCGCCGGTATCTGCGAGCGAGTTGGTGCTGATGTTAAAGAGGTAAGTGAAGGAATGGGGCTGGACAAAAGAATAGGAGATAAATTTTTGGAAGCCGGACTTGGTTACGGCGGATCATGTTTCCCAAAAGACACCAGGGCTTTGCATCAGATTGCCAATTTAAATAACTATGAATTCAAAATTTTAAAGTCAGTAATCGAAGTTAACAATAATCAGAAAAGATTAATCAGAGAAAAGATTAAAAAGACATTTCCTGATATGCGTGGCAAAATATTTGCTGTTTGGGGTCTTGCCTTTAAACCGGACACAGATGATGTTAGAGAGTCCCCGGCAATCAATCTAATCCGTTGGCTTATTGGTCGCGGAGTTAAGGTAAGAGCCTGTGATCCAATCGCTATTGAAAATGCAAAAAGTCATTTGCCTCATGAAGTTGAATATTTTGATTCACCATATGATGCAGCTAGTGGAGCTGATGCTGTTGTAGTAATAACTGATTGGAATCATTTTAAAGAAATCGATAAAAATTTATTAAAAGAAGTTTTAGGCGAACATAATATTTTTGACGGTCGAAATATTTTTGATCCTAGGGAAATGAAAGAACTTGGTTTTAATTATCACGGAATTGGAAGAAGGGTTTAGTAACGATATTGTCACGAAATTTAAAAAATAAAACTCTGCTCTATTGAGCAGAGTTTTATTTTTTAAAAGGGCTATCTGGTTATTAAGAATTTTCTTTTATTTTGACTCATATTAATAAAGCTGTCAGCGGTTGTTATTAGTTTGGCGCTTGATGATTCTTGGAAGGCGATTATTTCTACTCGACAACCGGTAGTATTTTGGATGTACTCTACCATAGGAATATAATCACCATCACCGGAGGCAAGAACAATAACGTCCAGACTTTTAGACATTTTAATAGCATCAACAGCGATGCCAACATCCCAGTCTCCTTTTTTTGCTCCGCCTGGAAAAATTTGCAGATCCTTTGTTTTCACTTCAAATCCTTGATTTTCAAGAGCTTCAAAAAATTTTTCCTCCAAACCCTCCGCTGTTCTTATTCCGTAAGCAATAGCTCTGATAAATTTTCTTCCGGAAACAGACTCTTCCAGAACTTTGTTAAAATTTACTTTTTTTCCATGGAGAACTTTTCCGCTGTAATAAAGGTTTTGGATGTCAACTAATACTCCGACTCTTTGTTCTTTAAATTTAGATATTTTAGGCATAGTATTTTAGTTTCAATAGACCTATTACATAATAAACTATTACTGCAATCCCCATATTTTGGTAAATTTCTTTGTAAAATTTTTGACCTATGCTAAGGCATAAGCAAAAAATTTTACAAAGAAATTTCCTCAAAATCTAGGAATTTCGTTACATAGCTTATTATGCAACAGGTCTATTATAAACTTCCTCGGTTTTTTGGATCATTTGTTCCAAGGTAAATTTATTAATTAGTTTTTTATAGGCATTAGTTGTGAAAATTTCTGCAATTTCTGGTTGCTTTAAATAGTAAATCGTTTTCTCAGCTATTTTTTTTATTGTTTTAGTTTCCACTTTTCCTTGAACTGACTCAACTAAAAATCCGTTTTCACCATCAGTGATTATTTCCGGTACCCCGCCGACTTTGGTGGCAACGATTGGCACTTCAGCAGCCATGGCCTCTAAAATTGCATATGGGAAACCTTCTTTCACCGACGGCAGCACGAAAACATCCAGGGCTTTTAAATATCGTGCAGCATTTTTTATTGGCCCGAAAAGAAAATTATTTGTAAGTCTCATTTTTTTAATCTGCTCCTCCAAGGATTTTCTTTGCGGTCCATCACCAATTAAAATAAATTTAGCATTATTAAAATCTTGGATAATAATTCCAGCTGCCTCAATCAGCCGATGTAAAGCTTTGGTAGGGTAGTAATTAGCAATAACCCCGATTACTTTATGATTTTGAGAAAGATTTAATTCACGTCTTGATTCTTCTTTTGATAAAAAATTAATATCATTTAAGTTAAGGCCATTTTGAATGGTTACAAATTTTTCTTTTGGCGCTATTTTATTTTTAATTCCTATTTGTTTATCTTTTTCACTAATCGCAATAATTTTATTTTTGTAAATCGCAGAAAATTTTTCCGCGTATAAATATATTTTTTTCTTAATTATATTCATTGGTTCATTAAAAACAAATCCATGAGCAGTGTAAATTACTTTAGTTTTTAAACCAACGCTACCTAAGCTGCCAATTACCCCGGCTTTAGAGCTGTTAAGATGAATAATGTCTGGTTTAAACATTTTAATAAGTTTACGCATCTCAAAAACAGCCAAAATATCGTGTAAAGGATCAATTTCTCTTTTTAAATGTTTTAACGGATAATACTCTATTTTTTCTTGCTCTAGTTTTTGAAAAAGAGGACTACCAAGTTTCCCGCCCGAGGCCACCATTACTTCATACTTGTCTTTTAAATTACAAGCCAAATCAAGCACATATTTCTGTGCCCCGCCAATTTCCGGCAAGGTGATAACATAAAGTATTTTTTTCATATTAAAAATTGACTAATTATCTTATTTAAAGGTATAATACAATAAATAATATAAAAATTCAAACTATGAAGAAAACAATTCTCGTTACCGGAGGAGCTGGGTTTATTGGTTCGTATTTATGCGAGCGTCTTTTGCGTGATGGACATAAAGTTATATCATTAGATAATTATTTTACCGGCAGCGAAAAAAACCATATTAAAGGAGTGGAATATATTAAAGGTGAAACAAAAGATATAGAAAATTTAATAACTGAAATTCCGGATGTTATTTATCATCTTGGCGAATATTCTCGAGTGATGACAAGCTTTGATGATATTGATTTAATTTGGCGACTTAATAAATTTGGAACTTTTAAGGTTCTTGAATTTTGTCGAAAAAATAATATTAGGCTGATATACGCCGGCTCCAGTACAAAATTTGGCGAATTTAGTGATAATGGCAATGGAAAAGATCAAGCGCCCTATGTCTATTTTAAATCAACTAATACTGATTTAGTGAATAACTATGGAAAATGGTTTGGGTTAGATTATGCTATTACTTATTTTTATAACGTCTACGGGAACAGAGAAATAAGTAATGGTAAATATGCCACAGTTATAGGAATTTTTATTAGAAAATATAAAAACAAAGAGTCTTTGACCGTGGTTTCTCCAGGGACACAAAAAAGAGCCTTTACTCACGTTGACGATACAATAGATGGACTTGTTTTGGTTGGTGAAAAAGGCAACGGTGATGGATATTGCATCGGATCAAATAAAGAATATTCTATTTTGGATATCGCTAAAATTTTTAATGGAAAAATAGAAATGATTCCGGAAAAAAGAGGCGACAGAAAATTTTCTAAAATAGATTTTACAAAAATGAAAGAACTGGGTTGGTCTTCCCAAAAAAATGTAGAAGATTATATTAAAGATAAAATAAATGTCTAAAAAAGTTTTAATTTTTTCTTTGGCTTATCCGCCGTTTGTAGGGGGAGCAGAGTTGGCTATTAAGGAGGAAACAGATCGGATTAAAGACATTGAATTTGATATGGTAACGCTTCGTTTTGATCGTGATTTGCCGAAGTTTGAACGGGTTGGTAATGTTAATGTTTATCGGATTGGTTTTACTAAACCGGGGGCGAAGATGGAAGATTTAGTGAAGTATCCGTTGAAGTTAAATAAGTTAATTTTTCCGTTTATTGCTTGTTTTAAAGCTTCAAAGCTACATAAGAAAAATAAATATGATGCGATCTGGGCGATGATGGCGGCTTACGCCGGCTTTGCAGCTATGTTTTTTAAGACTAGGCACCCAAAAGTTCCGTATTTATTAACCTTACAAGAAGGCGATCCGATCGATTATATTTTGAAAAAAGTTAGATTTGTTAAACCTTTATTTAAGAGGATTTTCACTAAAGCCGATTATCTGCAAGCGATCTCTAATTATTTGGCAAGCTGGGGCAAGGGTATGGGATTTAAGGGAGAGTTAAAACTTGTTCCTAACGCAGTTAATACCGCTCATTTTTCTCAAGAGTATAACGAAGAGGAATTAAATGAACTCAAAAAAGAACTAGGCAAAAAAGATAACGATAAATATGTTATTACCACCTCAAGATTGGTTTTAAAAAACGCTGTTGATGATGTTATAAAATCATTACAGTATTTGCCGGATAATATTAAATTTTTGGTTTTAGGTGATGGGCCGGATAAAGAAAAATTAGATAAATTAGTTGAAAAATTAAAAGTGAAAGATAGAGTTAAATTTTTAGGTCTGGTTGATCATAAAGTAATGCCTAAATATTTAAAGGCCTCTGATATTTTTATTCGTGCATCACTATCTGAGGGCTTTGGTAATTCTTTTATCGAGGCCATGGCCGCTGAAATTCCTGTAATAGCCACCCAAGAGGGTGGAATAGCTGATTTTTTATTTGACAGCGAAAAAAATCCAAACAAAAAATCAACCGGCTGGGCAGTGAATAAGCGTGATCCAAAAGGCATTGCTCAAGCTATTAAGAAAATTTTAGATAATCAAGAACAAACGAAAAAGACAGTTGAAAATGCTAAGAAAATGGCCTTTGAAAAATACGATTGGAATATAATCGCCAAGGACATGGAAGGGATTTTTAAAAAGATAACAAAAAAATAATGGAAGCTATTAAAAATTTAATTTATAAGTACAAACTTTTTATAAAATATTGCATAGTTGGCGGAACCGCTGCAGTGGTTGATTTTGGGATTCTTTTTATTTTAACTGATTTTTTTAGCGTTTATTATTTAACCTCTGCTACAGCTTCTTTTATTGTTTCGGCTCTAGTAAATTATTCTTTAAACAGATCTTGGACATTTCAGTCAAATGGAAAAAAGAGAAAGCAGTTACCGATTTTTTTTACTATCGCCACTTTAGGACTGATTATTAATAACGGTATAATGTATACAGGAGTAGAGTTTTTTGGGCTGTGGTATATTTTAGCAAAAGTAATCGCAACCGGAGTAGTCTTAATCTGGAATTTTTTAGGCAATAAATATTTTACATTTAAAGTATATGAAAATAATATTAGCGGCTGATATTTTTCCGCCTGATATTGGTGGGCCGGCTACATATAGTAAAAATTTAGCTAAGGAGTTAATAAACGCCGGACACAAGGTTGAGGTTATTTGTTATGCAGACGAAAAAGGAGAAGAAAAAGTAGACGGTTATCAAGTAACTAAAATAGATAGAAGCAAACCAATTTTTTTTCGTTATTTGGATTATTTTTTACAACTTTTAAAGATTGGAAAATCAGTTGATTTGATTTATGCTATGGGGCCGGTTTCAGCTGGTCTCCCCGTGATGCTTGCTTGTAAATTTTTAAAGAAAAAATATTTAGTTAAGGTGGTAGGGGATTACGCTTGGGAACAGGGTCGGAATCGGTTTGGAGTAATCGACGGAATCGATGAATTTCAAGATAAAAAATACTCACTAAAGGTAGAGATTTTTAGATTTATCCAAAGGAGAGTTGTTAGAAACGCTGAAAAAGTAATTACCCCAAGTTATTATTTACAAGACTTGGTAGAGGGCTGGGGAGTAAATAAAAAAAACATAAAGGTAATCTATAATGCTGTTAATTTGAGCGATGTTTCTATAATAGATAAATTAACTGCTCAAGATAATATAAGGATTCATGGGAAAATAGTTTTTTCCATTGCCAGGCTGGTTCCGTGGAAAGGTTTTGAAATGCTAATTAATATCTGGTCAAAAATTTTAAAGCAAGATAAAAATTTAAAGTTGGTCATAGCCGGCGATGGTCCGGAAAAAGAAAAATTGGAAAATTTAATAAGAGAAAAGCACTTAGAGAAAAAAGTTTTTTTAGTGGGCCGAATAGAGCACAAAAAATTATTTTCCTATTTTAGCGCTTCAGATATTTTTATTTTAAACTCCGGCTACGAAGGTTTGTCGCATGTCTTAATCGAAGCCTTTGCCTATCACAAACCGGTTATTGCTTCAAATAAAGGAGGAAATAAAGAAGTAATAAAAAGTAATTATAACGGATTTTTAATTGAGTATAACAATGAAGAAAAATGGCAAGAAGCGATTTTAAATTTAACAAACAACGAAAATTTAAAAAGAAAATTCGCCATAAACTCTTCTAACGATCTGGAAAAATTTAGATACAAAACAATGATTGATAAAACTTTAGAAACATTAAAAGATATATGAAAATTTTAATGATTAGTTTGGATAAAAATTTATTGGGAATTGAAGGGGCTTTTGGTGATGCAACTGAAAGGCATAAGTTGTATGGAAAGCATGTGGAAAATTTAGATATTATTGTTATGAATAAAGGAAAAGAAAGTGAGCTTGAAATAAGTCATAATGTAAGAGCGTATCCGACTAGCTCTTGGTCGCGATTTTGTTATTTTTTAGATGCCTATAAAATAGGTAAAAAGATTTTTCAGAAAAGAAAATTTGATTTAATTGTTTGCCAGGATCCTTTTTTAACCGGTTTGGCTGGTTATCTTTTAAAAAGAAAAACAAAAACCAAACTTGTAGTTCACTCGCATGGTGATTTTTTTGGAAATAAATATTGGCTAAAAGAAAATTGGTTTAATTTGCCTTTACTTTGTATTGGAAAATTTGTTATTAAAAAAGCCGACGCTATTAGAGTTGTAAGTGGGGTTATAAAAGAAAAGTTAGTAAAAATGAATATCTTGGAAAATAAAATTTATAAAATTTCTACCCCTGTTCAGTTGGAAAAATTTTCACAATTTAACAATGAACGAGTGGAAGAAATTAAAAATAAATATAACAACCGGAAAATAATTTTACTTGTTGGACGACTGGTTAAGGCTAAGAATATTTTTTTACTTATCGATGCTTTTAAAAAAGTTTTGAATGGATATAACGATACGGTTTTGCTTGTGGCCGGATCCGGTGAATTAAAAGAAGATTTGGAAAAACAAATAGAAAAACATAATCTTCAAGAAAAAGTTTTTTTGCTGGGTGCTGTTAATCACGACGATCTGCCTAATTTTTACAAGGCCTGCGAATTTTTTGTTCTGCCGTCTACAAATGAAAGTTTCGGTAAAGTGTTACTCGAAGCAGCGGCTGCTAAAAAACCTAGTATTGCTTCAAGCACCATTGGCGCTCAAGAAATAATTCAAGAAGGAAAAACCGGTTTTATAGTTCCGATTAATGATAAAGACAAGCTAACAGGGAAAATTTTGTTTTTATTAAAAAATAAAGAAAAAACTACAGAGATGGGCGAAGAAGCAAGGAGCTATATTTTAAAAGAGTTTAGTCTGGAGAAAAGTATTGAGAAGATTATAAAAATGTGGAACGCAGTCTATAAAGCCAAAAGTCTATAAAGCCAAAAGTCTATGTGGAACGATAAAAAAATATTTATTTGTATTCCGACTTATAATGAGGCGGAGAATATTGAAAATTTAATTAAAGAGATTTTTGGTTTGGGAATAGAAAATTTGAAAGTTATTGTTATTGACGACAACTCTCCGGACAAGACAGGTGAGATTGCGGATAAATTGGCTGAGAACTACTCTATTAAAGTTATTCACAGAAAAGGAAAGCTTGGTTTGGGCAGCGCTTATATCGCTGGATTTAAATACGCTCTTAAAAATCAAGCTGACTTGATTTTTGAAATGGACGCGGATTTTTCTCATAATCCAAAAGATATTCCAAGGTTTTTAGAGGAAATAAAAAATGGGAATGAAGTAGTTTTAGGTTCTCGAAAAATAGAGCAAGGTGAAATTAAAGACTGGAATCTTTGGCGACATTTTTGCTCAAACGGCGCAATGTTATTTTCCAGAATTTTACTTAGGCTTAAGACTAAAGATGTAACAACCGGATTCAGGTGTTATAAACGAGAAGCTTTGGAGAGTTTAAATTTAGACAATATCAAAAGCAATGGCTATGCTTTTCAGGAAGAGATGATATATTTATGCGAAAAAAAAGATTTTAAAATTAAAGAAATCCCAATAACTTTTATAGACAGAAAATACGGTAAATCAAAGTTAGCTTTTAAAGATATTATTGAGTTTTTTATTAAGATTGTGAGGTTAAAGATAAGCCGTTAATTTTTTTTAGATGCTTTTGCAAGAAACAAAAAATTTACTAAAGAAATATAATTTTCAACCAATTCATGGCAGAGGGCAAAATTTTTTGATTGATGAAAAAGTTTTGGAAGAGATAGTTGATTCAGCTAATTTAAAATCAAGTGATGTGGTGCTGGAAGTGGGGCCGGGAATGGGAGTTTTAACCAAAGAGTTGGCGAAAAGAGTAAAAAAAGTAATCGCCGTAGAGTTGGATAAAAATTTAGTAAAAGTTTTAAAGCAAGAGTTAAAAGACTATAAAAATATAGAGATTATAAGCGATAATATACTTAAAATTGACTCTACCAGCTACCAGCTACCAATTAGCAGCTATAAAATTGTTGCCAATCTTCCATATAATATAACATCTAAATTTATTAGAACTTTTTTGGAAATAGAAAATCAACCAATTGAGATGATTTTAATGGTCCAAAAAGAAGTAGCCGAAAGAATTACAGCTAAGCCCGGACAGATGAGTATTTTAGGCGTTGCTTGCCAATTTTATGCTGATTGCAAGATTGAATTTTTAGTTAAAAAAACAAGTTTTTTGCCAATTCCAAAAGTGGATAGCGCTACGATTAGTCTTAAAGTCAAAAGTCAAAAGTCAAAAGTCAACGATAACGAATTGTTTTTTAAAGTTGTCAAAACTGGATTTTCAAGTAAAAGAAAAAAATTAAAAAGCAATTTATCTAAAGGACTGGATATTAAAAAAGAAAAAATACAAGAGATTTTTGATAAATTAGAGTTAAAAGAAAATACAAGAGCCCAGGAGTTGTTGGTTGAAGAGTGGGTGAAGTTAGTTAATTTGTTATGATTTGGTGCTTTTTTATTTTTTTGATATAATAAACTTAGTCAAAAGTCTGTAAAGTCCATAAAGTCGAAAGTTAATAAGATATTTTTTATGAACGAGCAATTGCCTAAAAAAACAAAAACCATTGAAATATTTTTGATAGTCTTGGGTATTGGGGCTTTGATTTTGGGTTTTTTGCGTTTGAATAATACAATAGTCGGGACCGTTAAAAATAATCAAAGTAATTCCACTGATACTTTAAATGAACAAGAACAGGATTTAAAAAAATTGATTGAACTTCAAAATAAAGACACGGATCAAGACGGTCTTAGTGACTACGACGAATTAAATGTTTATCATACCAGCGTTTATATTGCTGACTCTGACTCAGATGGATTTTCCGACAAGGAAGAAATTGACGCCGGAGAAAATCCGCATTGTCCGCGCGGACAGGACTGCTCTTTACCGGATGAGCCTGAAATAGAAGATGAAAAACCCTCAACTGCTTTTGATGATATGGAAGTTATTGATGAGCAATTTAAAAATATCGGTTTAGATCCTAAAACAGGACAACCAATAAATCAACAAACAGACAAGCAGCAAAGATTAATGTCCGGCAACGCCACACTTAGCGAGGTTAAAGAGATGCTTTTAGAGTCCGGAATGACTCAACAAGATTTGGAGAAAATACCGGATAGTGATATAATGAAAATGTATGTAGAAATGGTAAATGGAAGTTGAAAGTTAAAAGTTAAAAGCACTACTATGGTAACAAAAAAACAAAAAGACATAAATAAGATTACTGAAAAGATTGTTAAAAAGTATAAACCGGAAAAAATTATTCTTTTTGGTTCTTACGCTTGGGGAACACCGGGTCCTGACAGTGATGTTGATTTGTTTGTTGTTAAAAACACTAAAAATGCAAGAAAAACAGCGCGAAATATTGACGGTGATATTTTTCCGCGCCTTTTTCCAATTGATTTAATTGTTTCTACCCCTAAACAAATAGAAAGCGGAATAGAAAAAGATAATTTTTTTATTAAAAAAGTTATGACAATGGGGAAGATTTTGTATGCTAAAAAATAACAAAATCAATCAAAATGTTATTGAATGGCTCAATAAAGCCCAGGAAGACGAATCTTCGGTAGAGGCAATTATCAAAGAAAAAGCAGCCCCCGGAGTCGCCTGTTTCTTGTCGCAACAAATGGCGGAAAAGTTTTTAAAGGCATTGTTGGTTTTTTATAAAATAGATATCCCAAAAATTCATGATCTGATAAGGCTGGAAAGTATATTGTTTGATGTTGTTCCTGATATTAAGAAAATGCACAATAATATAAAAATTCTTAATCGTTATTATATTGAAACTCGCTATCCGGGAGATTGGCCGGAAGGATTTTCCTGGGACGACGCAAAAGAGGCATTAGAATCAGCTGTACAAATCAAAGAATTTGTTTTTGACGAAGTAGGAATATAATAAAGTTTTAAATTATGTTCAATTTAAACAACAAAAAACGTTTTATAAGCGGAATTGTTTTATTTTTGCTGATTTTTAATTTGGTCGGGGTTGGTTTTCCGAAAAAAGCAGAGGCAGGCCTTGCTAGTGAGGCAACACAAGTTATGCAGGCCAGGATAGATGCTGTTAGGGGGGTTTTCGATAAAGTTTGGCAAGCATGGGAAAAAGCTGAAGCTAAATTGATAAAAAATCAAAAGCATTGGGCGGCTGTAGCGTTTAAAGCCACTTTGCATCAGTTTTTAAAGTCTTTGGCGGTTGATACAGCCACTTGGGTTGCAACCGGAGACAAAGGGCAAAAACCAATGTTTATTACTCAAGGCTGGGGAGCTTATTTAGAGGACGCAGCTGATCAAGCCGCTGGAACTTTTATAATGACCGCGGCTGATAGCTGGGATAGTCAGGATCATTATGATCAAGATCTTTATAGTGAATGTTTAGATGGAATAGACCACGAATCGTTAAAAGATAGGTGTCTTGGAGGAGAAGGAGTGATGGAAGAATGTTATGATCAGCTTGTGCAAGAAGAAATTGATAATTGTCAAGAAGGCTTAGATTTAAGCAGTAATCCTACTGTCGGAAATGCCGGACGAAATTACAGTAAAGGTACTGTGGGTAGTATAGTTAATTTTTTATGCGAACCCGACGTAAGAGTTAAGTTAAGAATTGCCGGTGGACTGGCCAGTA